>Ga0075890_106_pt1 | contig 49143 bp, 53 predicted proteins | sample RifGroA1_FD_68313 | JGI IMG/M metagenome (GOLD analysis project Ga0075890, IMG submission 68313) | Parcubacteria bacterium GW2011_GWA1_47_8
GAGCTTTCTGTTCGCTCGAGAACTTTCTTCTTGTTTTCATATACGTTCAGTATATCGTAAATTCCTTAGGCAGTTGTCTCATTTGTGGGGGTTGGACCACTTCCTTTTGCTCTTTGCTCATGATGCGCGCTCCGACGAATGGTGGGTTACCGAGAATGTATGAGAGTTTGTGTTTTGGGACGACATCCTCCCAATTTTTAGTAAGCGCATTGTCATTTACAATCGTCGCTGGTTCACGAAGGGGCAGACGCAAATATGGAGTACCAAGTTTCTTCGCAAGTTCATTATTCATTTGGTGATCTACAAGGTACATCGCGGTGCGTGCAATGAGGGCAGGCGACTCTTCTATTTCAATTCCATAAAACTGATTAACGTTGAGGAGCGAAAGGTCTCCCGTGCCAATGAGCCTCCTCTGTCCCATTTTATTTTTTATATCAAGGATTTCAAGCTCAAGTCTGCGGAGTTCGCGATAGGTAACCACGAGGAAATTCCCGCAACCGCATGCGGGGTCGAGGAAAGTAAGCTTCGTAAGCTTTTGATGAAATGCATCGAGCTTTTTTGGGTCGTACTTTACTTTGTCAAATTCAACACAAAGCTCATCAAGGAAAAGCGGTTGAATTACTTTCAAAATATTTTTTTCAGAAGTATAGTGTGCTCCGAGCTGTCGTCGGTTATCTTCGTTCATTACCCCCTGAAACAGGGAACCAAAAATAGATGCTGATATTTCTGACCAACCAAAACTGCAACACTTCACGAGCTTGAGGCGTGCCCCTGCGTCCAAAGACACCGGAGCGATACGTTCCGCAAAAATTCCACCATTGATGTACTCGAACGCATTTAGCTGTTCCTCGAGATTTGTTTGTCGTTTTTCTCTCGGAGTGTTGAGGACTTCGAAAATTTGAAGTAAGTGAATGCCTAAATCGCTTCCGTCAATATTTGTGCGGTCTTCTATGTAACTGCGAAACTGCCCTTGCTGAAATATTCCCGTGTCCTCAGCAAAAAGACAAAATAATATTCGCGCAAGAAAAACATCGAGGTCGTGCCCGCTGTACCCCGTCTTTGCAATTTCGTTATGAAAATCTGCCATCAGCTTTGCCGCCTTAATGCTTGCCTCCTCCTCTTTTTCATAATGACGAACCGTATACCCAGAAATAAAGCCAAAAAGTTCTATATTCTTATGTAAATCTTTAAGCAAAAATTCTTCTTGTTTTTTCTCATCCAAGTCGTATACTCGTATCTTTTCAAAATCGGAGAGAACAACATAGCGGGGGAGTTCCGCATTTTTTAACCCAGGGATATAATCTTTCGCCTGCGTGAATGCTTTGTCTAGGTCTTTGCCTCGTGACTTGTGCTCTGCGAGCATTACGCCCTTCCAAAGAACATCAATAAACCCCTGCGCGCCGTCTTGTTTTTTAACGTTATATTCAAAGGATGCGACTCTTCGACGTGGAACACCAAAAACCTCAAAAAATCCGTCCCAAAAACTTTTTGCTTCTGCATCTTCGTTGCATTCTCGCTCCCATTCGTGAGCAAAAACGATGGCGCGATTTCGTATTTCGTTTAGGCTTATCATGCTATTTTGTTCATAAAACTATCTTGATGTTCTCTAAACTCTAGCATTTTTGGCTTTATTTTGAAATGATGCATTGGGGTGGCTTTTCTTTTTTCGCATTTTCCGTATGCTGGAGGTATTATGTCCGGACACAATAAATGGGCGCAGATCAAGCGCAAAAAGGCAGTAACGGACGCAAAACGAAGCAAAATCTTCGGGAAATTCTCGCGGCTTATCGTCGTCGAATCGAAAAAGTCCGGGGGCGATGTGTCCACGCCGGGATTGCGCGCAATCATTGAGCGCGCGAAAAAAGAAAACATGCCGATTGAGAACATCGAGCGCGCGGTGAAAAAAGGCGCAGGAAGCGATGCAGGAAACATGGCACCGGTACTCTACGAAGCCTACGGCCCCGGCGGATGCGCGATCCTTGTCGAAGGGCTCACGGATAATAAAAATCGTACGGTCGCGGAAATAAAGCATATCCTTTCAAAGCACGGCCTCTCGCTCGCAGGGCAAGGCGCCGCCCTTTGGGCATTCACCAAAACCGCCGACGGCTATGAACCACAAGTAATGATTCCCCTATCGGATGAAGATGGCGAGGCACTCTCGACACTCTTGGACGAGCTTGATGAGAATGATGATGCGCAGGAGGTGTACACGAATGCGGAATAACGCAAAGCGTTATTCCGCATTCGTGACAACTGACAAGGAACCAAGTGCGGTCCCGTCAACTGTCCGCGTAGCGGTGTCAATTGTCAAATGTTTGCAGTCAGTGGTACACTGACCCCATGCGCATCATCGCCATCGACCCCGGGTATGAACGGCTAGGGATTGCCGTATTAACCCGCCAAGATTTTGCTCCACAAAACCTAAGCGGGCAAGGAAAAGCAATTGAAGTCCCCTCCGCACAAGGCTCTGGTGGACCACGGGAAAAACTTCTTTTTTCGGAGTGTTTTAAAACGAAAGCGGCGCTTCCTTTTGTGGAGCGACTTCTGCTCGTGGGGTGCGAGGTGGCGCGCGTCATTGAGGAGTTTCGTCCCGAAGCGCTCGCAATTGAAAATCTTTTTATCGACAACAATCAAAAGACCGCCATGCGCGTTGCGGAAGTACGCGGGGCGATTCTCTATCAAGCGCGTCTCTCGGGTCTCTCAATCGCCGAATACACACCCCTTCAAATCAAGATGGCGACAACAGGGTACGGCAAAGCGACCAAAGATCAAGTGATGTCGATGGTAAAAAAATTTGTTTTGGGCGCCGGGTCCATAAAACAAGACGACGAAATGGACGCAATCGCTATCGGGCTCACTTATTTTGCCTATTATCGCCCCACATCAACGTCAAAATAATTATAGATTACAAGGATTTTTCCATTTTCCCCAAGTTATCCACAGTTTAAGAGAAAATAAGTTGCAGAAGAAAAAACTTTTTGGTACAACTATGGTGTTGTTGCGGCACAGAGCGTAGTGCAACACATAATTTTACACATAAATAATATGGCAGAAGAAGATATAACAAGTGAAGTGAGTGGAGATGTTGACATAACCAACGCTTTTGATCTCAACGATGATGACGTTGACTTGGGAGACGACTCGGTTGGACTCTTGAGTGAGGAGGATCCTGTCCCAGGATTTGTATCACGTAGTTTCGAGGACTAGTGCTCTATTTAAGAAGCCGCCCAAGTGGGCGGCTTCTTTTATATCATTTCTAAATAACTCTTGTATAAAAAAAATTTAAAAAAATCAAGCGAGACAAAGAGAAAATTCTAAAGAATATAGAGATATTTTGAAGAATTTCCTCAAAGTCGTAGCAGAAATTTTTGGATTATGATACATAGGTTATTTAGAGATGGTATTATGTCGCGCGAATTTTTACAAATCGGCGTTTTCCTATTTTGTATATTCCGTTCACCGCGACCTCGAAGTGATTCGTAATCTTTTCTTCCACATCCCCATCCATACGCCTTACCGCACCTTCGTCCACAAGGCGTCGCCAGTCACTCTTTGAAACCACAATTCCCGCGCGCACCAAGAGATCGGAAAATAGCTCGCCCGCCTTCATGTCGATTTCTTGGATGTCGTCGGGAACTTCTTTTTTTTGAAATGTTGCAATAAATCCTTTGCGTGTGCGAAGAGCCTCCTCTTTTCCATGATACATTGAGACAATCTCTGTTGCGAGGTCGAGTTTGAGATTACGCGGATTATCGCCGCGTCCAAGAGCTCCGCGTACTTCGCCAAGGTGCTCTGGAGACACATGTGTTGCATGCACAAAATATTTAATAATAAATTCATCGCGCAAGCTCATCACCTTTCCAAACATGTCGCTCGGCATATCGGTAAGGTTCACCGTATTCCCCCAGCTCGAGCTCATTTTGCGCCCATCGAGCCCTTCAATAAGGTCGACCATTAAAATGCTTTGTGGTTCTTTGCCAAAATGTTCTTGGAGTCTGCGCCCCGCAAGCATGTTGAATTTCTGGTCGGTCCCCCCAATCTCTATGTCTGCATCCACAGCGACACTATCGTAGCCTTGCATCAATGGGTAGAGAAGCTCGCGCAAAGACACCCGCATACCCCTATCCATGCGGCGTTTAATGTTTTCCCGTGCGATAAAATCTGAGAGCGAAAAAGCTTCGGCGTGCTCGGTGATTTCGCGATAGGTAAGTTTTTCGAGCCATTCAGTGTTCTTGTGCTTTTCAACCTTGTTCATGTCAAGAATCTTCCCTGCTTGTTCAAAATAGGTGGCGAGGTTTTGCTCCACCACTTCGCGAGAGAGCATTGGGCGCTCGCTTTCTTTGTCCGAGGTATCGCCAATCACCCCCGTAAAGTCACCAATGATAAAAACAATGGTGTGTCCGAGGTCTTGGAGGTCACGGAGTTTCCACAGAGCGACCGCACGCCCAAGATGGATATGGGGGCTCGTAGGATCAATGCCGAATTTCACCCGAAGTGGCTTTCCGGCGAGAAGTTTTGTCCGAAGTGTATCCAAATGAATCACCTCGGCAACCCCCCGCGTCAAGAGTTCATCAATTTTTTGAATATCTATCATATTATTTCTTATAATACCATATCTAAATAACTCTTACATAAAAATTCGCCGAACAGATTAGTATGTGGTATTATGGTGTTACTTTTATGGTGCGTAAAACCCTTCCTAAAAAAAAGAAGCGTCGCTTTTTTGAGAAAAAGCGCGTCACTTCAATCTTCCTTTTCTTGGTAAGCGGAGGATTTTTCCTCGCGGGAATCTTTTTATTATGGGCGTCTTTCCTTAAAATTCCCGATTTTACCGGATTTAGTCAAAGAAAAATCGTTGAGTCTACAAAGATATACGACCGAACCGGGGAAATTCTGCTTTATGATGTTCATCAAAATGTAAAACGTACCATTGTTCCCTTTGAGGAAATCTCTCCGTGGGTTAAAAAAGCGGTCATTGCGATTGAAGATACGGGATTTTACCAACATCACGGCGTCAGTTTTCGTGGAATTGCACGCGCAATTCTCTATGGTGGCACGCGCGGAGGGGGATCAACAATCACCCAACAGGTAGTCAAAAATACCCTCCTTACCTCGGAAAAAAGAATAACAAGGAAATTGAAAGAGTTTATTTTATCATTCAAACTTGAACAAGCGTTCACCAAAGACCAAATTCTGGCCGTCTATCTCAATGAAATCCCCTATGGAGGCAATTTATACGGTATTGCCGAAGCAAGCCGTGCTTTTTTTGGCAAAGAATCCAAAGACATAACCCTTGCCGAAGCGGCATATATCGCCGCTCTCCCGAACGCCCCGACATATTATTCTCCTTATGGAAATCACAAGAAGGAACTCGATGAGCGTAAAAATTTTATATTGAAACGGATGCTTGATCTCAAACTAATCACTACCACTGAATACCAACCAGCAATTGCGGAAAAAGTTGCATTCCTCCCCCGGGAACCGCGCGGAATCAAAGCGCCACACTTTATCGAGTGGATCAAAGAATACTTGGTGCAAAAATATGGGGAGCTCGCAGTCGAGGAAAACGGGTATACGGTTATCACCACCCTTGATTATGATCTTCAGAAAAAAGCGGAGGAAACGGTTGATAAATTTGCTGCCGATATGGAAAATAAATACGGGGCAAAGAATATGGCTCTTGTGGCAATTGACCCCCAAACCGGACAAGTTCTCTCTATGATTGGCTCACGAAACTATTTTGATACCGCAAATGAAGGAAATTTCAACGTTGCCCTTGCCTTCCGTCAGCCAGGATCAACCTTCAAGCCTTTTGCATACGCAACTGCGTTCAAAAAAGGATATACTCCGGAAACAATACTATTCGATGTATCAACAAGCTTTAGCACTGGTTGTGATTGGCACGGCGTCCCCCTTACCTCTGCCATTAAAAAAGAGGATTGTTATATGCCGGAAAACTATGAAGGGGACTATCGAGGGCCACTCTCTATGCGGAGCTCCCTTGCACAATCACGCAACATCCCCTCAGTAAAGACATTATACCTCGCAGGAATTGATGAGACTATTGCTACCGCAAAACAGATGGGTATCACCAGCTTGGGCGACCGATCCCGATTTGGCCTTTCCCTTGTTTTGGGAGGTGGTGAAGTGTCGCTCCTCGACCTTACAGGAGCATATGGCGTCTTCGCGAACGACGGCGAAAAAAACAAAACTACTGCAATCCTTCGCATTGAAGACCGAAATGGTACTATTGTGGAAGAATTCAAAAAAGACGCGGAGCAGGTTCTTCCTGTTGAAATTTCTCGGCAAATCACCAGTATCCTTTCTGATAACAAGGCGCGCACACCAACATTTGGCGCAAACTCAAATCTCTATTTCCCCAACCAAGATGTTGCCGTAAAGACTGGTACGACTAACGACTACCGCGATGTGTGGACAGTGGGATACACTCCACGAGTCGTCGTCGGTATGTGGGGAGGAAACAATGACAACACCCCTATTAAAAAGGGAAATTCCGCCGCGTACACCATCTCAAATGTATGGCATGCGGTGATGAATGACACCCTAAAACGTTTTCCTCCCGAGAAATTCATTGCGCCAGAAAAAGAAGATTTAACCATACTCCCCGCACCCCTTGCGGGGATATGGAAGGGTGGGGAGAAATATATCATTGATAAAATATCTGGGAAACTCGCAACACCAGAAACTCCAAAAGAAATGCGGGAAATTGTTGTTGTTCCCGAGGTCCATACAATCCTTCATTGGGTGGACAAAGACCACCCCCGCGAGACACCCCCCTCAAGCCCCAGAAATGACTCGCAATATGGTTTATGGGAGGAGCCTATCCGACAGTGGGTTCTTTCACAAGGAATCATTGAGGGTGACCGTAGTGGCATTCCCACAGAATACGAGACGGTGCATAACAATGAGTCTGCGCCGATTCTTTCTTTAGCTGGTACTGATTTCTCTCTGCTCCACAAAAACGATGAGCGGATTGAAATAATGGTTTCTAGTATGGGGAAGTACCCATTAAACCGTGTTGATCTTTATGTAAACGGAACAATGGTTGATCAAAAAAATCAAGTGCCCTTCTCTTTTTCCTTTGTTCCTCAAAATATTGATAATATCTCTACAGAAAATACCCTTGTGTTTGTTGGGTATGATATTGTTTCCAATAAATCTTCCTCAAGTACCGTTTTGAGTATTAAACAAACCGAAAATTAATTAATAGATATCTGAAAAAAAATCACACCCGGGAAGATTTCGTATTTTTCTAAGGATCTCTTCTTTTTTGATGAGGATTTCTGTTTTAATAATTGGAGGAACTTTAAGAAAAATAGTGTTTTTTTGTAAGACCACCTGCGGAATGATTACAGGAATATTATGTAATCTAAAAACTCCAACAATAAGCCCTTTTTTTGCTTTTTCTGTGTTGCTTACATTTTTAAACCGCGAAAGAAATTGGCTGATTGATAGCATTATCGTGTAAGAGGCATTGCGAGGTTGGTAAAAGAGAGGTCTCCAAGTCCTCGAATCACCGCTGATTTATCTGGTCCATTAAATTGAATGACCACACTATCTTTTTCAATAGAGTTCAAACAATCAAAGATGTGTTTCCCGTTGAGGGATATTTCAATAGGGTCTCCGGAGATTGTTGTGGTTATGTGTGATTTTGTTTCTCCTATTTCGGTGTTTTTTGTTGAGATAACACATTCTTTTTTTTGTGGGTTTATGGTAAAAGTGATTTTTTTGAATTTATCAGAAAAAAGGGTGGTGAGTTTTAGTGTGTTTATAAGGTCTTGTTTCAATATAATAATCTCTGTGGTGTGTGTTTTGGGAATAATTTGTTCGTAATCTGGGTATACACCTTGAATGACCCGCGAGGTGATGTAAAATGATGCGCCGACACATGAGATTTGTGTTTTTGTCACCACAAAAGAAATATCTTCATTCATTAACTCAATAACTTTTATTATTTCAAGGATATTTTTAATAGGAACTATAATTCCGTGTGATAAGTTGATATTCGGTTGTTTAATTCTCCTTTCTGAAAGGTGAAATGAATCAGTTGCCACAAAAACTAAGGTGTCTGATATTTGGTGTATGTAAATACTCGCTATTTCTGGTTTAATATCTGAAAATGCGGCACTAGTGATCACTGATTTAACACCTTGAATGAATTTTTGGGGTGATATGGTGAATTTTTCACCTTCATGAATAATAGGGATGGTTGGAAAATCATCAGGAAGTATTCCTTTTATGGTTAGGTGTTTCGTTTTTGTTGTTATAGTACATACTCCCTGAGAAACCTCAATGGTCACTTCTTGTTCATCAGGGATATTAGTTAAGATATTCGCCAAAAGCGTCCCTTGGATTGCAATACTTCCTTCGATTATTATTTCTGCTGGTATTTGAAACTCAACACCGACCTCAAGGTTTGTTGACCGAATGATCAACTTTTTTTTATCAGTCATAAGGAGTACGGATCCTAAAATAGGGAGTGATAGATTTTTCCCCGTAATACGATCTGCACTTGTTATATATTTATTGAGGAGCACGCGGTTACAAATGAGTTTCATGGTATTGTATTACTTTTAATATAAATACTTATTTTTATTATTATGAGTGTGGATTTGTGGATAACTCGTTTTTTCTATTACAACCACAATCTTTTTTATAAATAAGTAAATTTTAATTTAAGGGATAATTTTTTATTACTTGTTAATAACTTATATAAAAAATAATTTAAGTATTATTTATAGGACGTTATAAACAAAACATAAATGATTTATCCACAACTTTTAAACAAATTAGAACATCGCCCTAATTTGATCAACCTCTTGAATTAATGATAAATCATTCTTCATGTCTGTTTTTATTTTATCACAAGAGTGCATGACGGTGGTGTGGTCGCGCCCACCCAGCTTTTGTCCAATTGTTGGATAAGAAATATTGAAATCCTCCCGCAAAATAAACATTGCAACCTGCCGAGGCTTCAACACTTCCTTCCTCCTTGTTTTTTCATACACATAATCTTCTTGGATGTTGTAAAAATCACAAACAACCTTAACAATCTCTTTTACTGAAAGAAGTTTTTTAGGCTTCGCGGTGTTTTTAATGAACGGTTTTATTTCTGCCAAGGTTAAATGCTTATTTTTCAGCTGGGATTGGCAAATAATACCATTTAAAAGCCCCTCAAGCTCCCTAATATTACCTTGTACTGATGAAGCAAGATATTCAATAATCTCCACGGGTGGGCAAAAATCATTCACCTCCGCTTTTGCGCGCAAAATAGCGAGACGAGACTCATATTCAGGCTCTTGGACATCAACAATCATCCCCGAGCTAAAGCGTGATTTTAGGCGGTTTTCAAGGGTTGGAATATAGTTTGGGTGTTGGTCGGAAGAGAAAACAATCTGCTTATTGTTGTTATAGAGCTCGTTAAAAATATGAAATAATTCCTCTTGGGTTTTTTCTTTATTGGAGAGGAATTGAATATCATCCATAATAAAAAGATCATATTTGCGGTATTTTTCTTTAAAGACGCTCATCGCTTTTGAACCTTGAGATACTGAATTGACGTAATCAATAGTAAACTTTTCCGAGGTGATGTAAAATACTTTTTTCCCGGGGTGGTGTTTTTTGATTTGGTTACCAATTGCTTGGATGAGGTGGGTTTTCCCCAACCCCGTCTTTCCGTAAATAAAAAGAGGATTATATACATTTGTCCCCACTTTTTGCAGGATCGCTTGTGATGCCGCATAAGCAAGCTCATTAAAGGAGCCAATAATGAAATTATCAAACGTATAGCGCGGGTTCAGCCCATCTTCGCGATTTACATAAAGATCATTGAGGGGGAGCTCGGTTTGTTGGTTAAACACAACCTTTCCATCTTGTGGGCGAACTGTTTTTGAATCCTCGACCTTGTGAACCAAATATTCAACGCCACGGATATGCTCTGAAAGGTTGCGGAGCGACCTCAGTATTGTTTTGTGGAATTTGTTTTGGAGCCAATCTTTTACAAATTCATTTGGTACCCCCACAATAACCATCCCATCATCTTGCTTTATGATTATGGTGTTCTTGAACCATGTGCTGAAATTCGCGCGCGAGAGCTCACCCTCAATACTACTCAATGTTTTTTCCCAAAGTTGTGTGTTGTCAGACATGGATATGAAGAATAGTTTAGATATTATTGTTTTATTATACTCACTGGCACCGCAATGCAAAACAACAAAGGGGGGATGAAACAGTTTTTAACCTGTGGACAACTTGTGGATTGTAATTATAGCCTATATATAAACATTAAAACAAGGGGGGGCTAGATTTTTCTAAAAAATAGTGTATATTGATACATTATGTCTCAAACATACCAACCAAAAAAGAAAAAGCGCGCAGCAACCCATGGATTCCTTGTTCGCTCAAAATCAAAAAATGGTCGCAATATCTTGGCGAGCCGCCGCCAGAAAGGCCGAAAACGTCTCTCCACTGTTTAAATTAAAGGATTTTCTGGGATATTTCCCCATGCTTCCTAAAAAAAATCGCATACTGCGCGCAAAATTTCCCAATAAACAAAAGGGAATAAGGTTTTTTTCACCCCTTTTTTCTTTGTCTGTGTACAAAACAGAAGCCGTCAATATTACAGTGTCAGTCGTTGTCTCAAAGAAAACGGCAAAATCCGCGGTGGAAAGGAACCTCATCCGCCGGCGTATATACACTGCAGTAACCCCCTTCATAAAAGGCATTTCGAGCTCAATACAAATGGTCTTTTATCCAAAATATGAAGTGGCTACCACAAAAACCCCTGTTATAAAAGCGGAAATTGAAAAAATTTTGCGCCATGCAAAGTTGCTACCATAGCTTATGAGAAAAATCTTTATTTCTTTGATTACACTATATCAAAAACTTTTTTCGCCGGACATAGGAATACTCACCCTTCGTCGCGGCACCACCTGTGTTTTTTATCCAACATGTTCGGCGTATACCAAGGAAGCAATCATTAAATACGGGGTTATAAAAGGCATTTGGCTCGGCCTGAAACGTGTGGGGAGATGCCACCCCTGGCAGAAAAACCATATTGATCCCTTGCTCTAGCCAAGAACCCTTATTCGCGCTAATATACTAAAATGGAATCAGGATTTTTCTCAACATTTTTCTACCAACCTCTCTATAATGCGCTCATTTCCTTAATTTTGGTGGTTCCCGGAGGAAATGTGGGGGTTGCGATCATCCTGCTTACTTTTGCAGTACGTGGAGCACTCCTCCCCCTTTCACATAAGTCTGTTGTTTCTCAAGCTAAAATGCGCACGATTGCCCCTCATGTCGAGAAAGTTAAGGACAAGTACAAAGACAACAAACAAGAGCAAGCACGGAAGGTCATGGAGCTTTATAAGGAACACGGAGTAAACCCATTTTCCGGGTGTCTCCTCCTTATTGTTCAACTTCCGATTATTTTTGCGCTTTACTTCGTCTTTTTCAAAGGACTCCCCCATCTCAACAAAGAAATCCTTTATTCATTTGTTAGTTTTCCCGATGCGATAAACACGGGGTTTCTGGGGGTTGATCTCCTAAAACAAAGTGTTCTCTTCGCACTTCTTGCCGCAATAACTCAATATTATCAAATAAAGCTTTCCATGCCACCGGTTCCACCCGCACCTTCTTTGAAAGAAGGAAAACCCTCACTTAAGGATGAGTTTGCACGGAGCTTCAGTCTCCAAATGCGCTATATGCTCCCCTTTATTGTGTTTGGTGCGTCTTATTATATCTCTGCCGCTGTTGCGCTTTATTGGACGACCAGCAACCTTTTCTCCATCGGACATGAACTTTTTGTGAAGCGTAAGGCGGAAAAGATTATTACTACATAATGCTATAAAGAAACAAGGGCTAGGGATAGCATAATCGTTTTTAGAAGATGCTTGGAATCGAGCCTTCGGATGATACGGGAGGAATACCGGTATCATCGGCGGCTTTTACGAGGTTGAATACCCAAGGAGTTGAGGATTTTTTGTTTATAAATACGAGATAGGTGTCATCAGAAGAAAGGGCAAGATTCGTTATGTCCATTTCGTGACCATTGAATATCTTTGGCGTGAATACTTTTTCCACCACCCCTGTTTTTGTATCTATTTTCCAGACACTATCAGAGAAAGAGATAACCCCTTGGTACCACTGGTCTGGATAAAGGCCTTGGGGGATTTGTTCGGGAACCGCGCAGTATGCAATGGTTACCGTGATGTTGCCCCAGACGCATTTCTCGGGGAGCGTTTTAAGGGGAGTAGAGCGGAATTCTTTTTTTGTTGTGTCGTAGAGAGAGAGCACCGGTTCCTTTGTTGTTGTGTCGCTATAGAGGACCATGTTTCCGGTGTGGTTGGTCAAGGTGGTTAAGCCGTTGATGTTTCCGAGAATGCGCGAAAGAGTCTTTGTTTTTGGATCAAGAAAAAAGAAATATCCCGGGACGTCTCCTGAAGGTTTTGTGGTGAGGGTAATGAGTTTTTGGCTTGGGAATTGAGGAAGCCATTCAGTAAACACGGAGTTAAAGATGATACTCGTACCAAGCCCTTTCGTATTTGCGGTGGTGCCCCGTGCCGCGGAGGCGCTGTTTTCAAGATAGAAAAGTTTGTCGGCGCCGTCTTCGGCGATCGCCATATGGGGAATGTAATCGGGAAGATAGACTTCTTCGGTGGCAAGCGATGGTGAGCCCCCTGCGCTTTCGTCACTATTCGCAAAAGAAAGAATTGGTGCGTTCAAGTTTTGTACGCGTGTTTTGATTGCAGAACCATCTTTGTCGTCAAGGAAACGAATTATCACACTATTTCCCTTGTTCCCAAAGAATGCCTCCGCTATTCCAGGATGTGTATTATTGGAAATACGGTTTTCCATGAAGGTTCCAAGATTTGTTTCAAAAATATGTCCCACACCGCGCTCAATATATCGAGCGAACATAGAGCGGTCGGATTTTGTTCCTATTTCTGCAAAGCCGACTCCTGCAACGGGTGTTTTGTGGAGTTCGTAGAGGCGGGGTAATTTCATCCCACTGCCGGGTGGGGAAGGTGGCTCCACATCCCCTCCTTCGCGGGGTGGCAATGGAGTACCTCCGTCATTGGGGAAACCTGGGGTTTCCTCCGGCGCGACAGATGGCTTTTGGGAGAAATAAAAGTATGCGCCGACTCCCCCGAGGATGAGGATAAGGATTGCGATACTGACGATAATAAGTGTGCGTTTATTCATACGTTAAAATTGTGGTGCGGATGCTTGGTTGGGGGTGAAGTTGATCACTGTGGACTGTTGAACGTTTTGGAATGTGCGCCGGACACCCTTGGCGCTAAAAGTAACAGTTGACCTATTCGCCACCTCTTTTTCGTTGCGGAAAGTGATCGTACGACTCGGATTGTTAACCGACTTCCCATTAAGGAACCATTGATAAGAGTTAATCTGTTGACCAAGGGTTTCATTCGAGAAGAAATAAGGCTCCGCTTTAATAGAAACCTCTTTTGCGCTGAAGGCCGAGGTGGCGTCAACAGGACGGTTGTACAAAACACCAAGAAGAGGTTGGCTTTCGTAGAAGAGTATTATTGGTTGAGAGAGGGGTACGTTGATTGCAAAGTCTGATTTCGTAGCGTCGTTCAAGGAAGAAACTTTTACACGAACATTTGCTTCCCCGTATGGCTTGGGTCCTTCAAACAAGAAAGAGTTTTTATTGTATCCTGAAGAGCTTTTGGTCGTGATTCCATCTTTTTCCCATTCAAACACAAGACCACCGCCATCCAGTGTATTTTTTGAGGTTGTGGTGTTGGGGACGGCAATTATACGCACGGTACTCTGTGTTGTCATAAGAGGCTTTCCTTTATAAAACGGCGGAGTGTATGTGTCAGCCTCCCAGAGAACCATAATGTCAACAGGTCTGAAGGTAAGTTCTTTGGTGATATTTTCTCCCGTATTAGTGGTGACGGAAATTACTAGCCTTGTTGTGGTGTTTGGAACACCGTTTTTGAAAGAAAAAGTGGTTTTTCCAATGCCGCTATCAACAACCTTACCATTGACCGACCATCTGATGGTTGCCTTGTTCATGTCAGACAAATAACTTTCGATACTCACATGTATTGTTTCGTTGGGACCGGGATTTTGAGGGCTGGTTTTTATGTCCAGATAGTCAGTGATGGCTTTTGTACGAATTTTTTCCGTATCAATAAACTTTTTTTCTTGTTGTACCATCATGTCGGTTGTTACTTGCTTCATATTGGCGATGTAAGCATCTACGTCAAAAGTCGAGGTAGCAGCTGTTTGCGCAGAGGTCACGAATGGTACGACGAAAAGCGTACTAAGGAGTATTGAGTATGAAAGGAAACGCATACGTTGCATATATAATAGTATACTCAAGTAATTCGGAAAAGTAAAAGGATATCCCCATCCCTACTTTCCTTGCACTTGGGCATCCGCAAATTCCTGCTTTGCCTTTTTGATGGCAAGAAGTTGCGAGGGGTCGGAGGTGATTATCTGGTCCTCGGTGTATGAGGCAATCGTTTTTATCGCCACGTGTTTCATGCCGGCAAAGAATATTCCCTCCCCGACGCCGGATTCGAGCAAAAGGTACTTTTCTTCATCAGTCAGATTAAAGGCTTTTTGCACAGAATCAATCGATGTCGGGGATTGCTTGAGGAGTATCTGAATCGACGAGTTGGTCATAATGGGTAGTCCATATGGCGACTTCAAGAAGTCGTTGACGTCTTGAGTAATGGTGGCGATTCCGAGCCAGTATTTGCGGCCGCGTTTGGCGAGGGCGTAGAGGAACGATGCGGTGTCCTCGGATTTCATCATCCACCATGCCTCGTCGACGACCAAGAGGCGCTTGCGTAAGGTGCGGCGAATGGCGTTCCAAATAAAGTGCGTCACTATGTACATGGCGACGGGTTTTAGGTCGTCTTCCATGTCGCGTACCGAAAAGACGATGAATTTGCGATTAATGTCGACATTGGATGGCTGATTCAAGAATCCCGACCATGACCCGCGGGTATATTTGGAGAGTTTTTGAACGATGCTTTCCGATCCGCTCATGCCCGCAAGCACCATTTCAAAGTCCGAGAGGAGCGGCGGCTCTGCGGTGGAAAAATCAGACTCGGGAGTGATATCCTTGAGCGCGTATGTTTCCGCAATAGCGCGGTCGACAATAGCGTCCTCTTCGGGGGTAAGCCCGCCCAACATCAAGCGGAAGAGACCCACAAGCGAAATGATATTGGAGCGCAAGACATCCGCGGGAGATTCGCCCTCTCTCGGTATCGGGAGGTCAAAGGGGTTAATATGGTGGTCGGAACTCAAAGAAATATTGAAATACCGCCCCCCTACTGCTTCTGCCATGGATTCGTATTCTCGCTCGGGGTCGATGACAATGACATCGACATCAAACATGAGGCTTCGCAGGATTTCGAGTTTAGTAGCGTAGGATTTTCCGGATCCTGATTTTGCAAACGTGATGGAGTTGTAGTTTTCAAGCGAAAAACGGTCAAAGAGCACAAGGGATGAATTGTGACGGTTGATGCCGTAGAGGATTCCATGGTCCGATGTAAGGTCGAATGATACGAAGGGGAAGAAGCTGGAGAGTGGTTCGGAATTAATCTTTCTTGTGACAGCTATTTTGTCGTCATTGACGGGAAGTACGCTTTTGAACGCGTCTTCTTGTTGGAAGAGCGCGGGGCGTAGGTAAATGAGGCGTGATTCGAGCATAGATTTGACTTCGGCTTCGGCGTGGAGGAGGTCTTCTTCGGTGTCGGCGTAAAGCGATACATAGAGCCCTACATCGAACATTTTTTCCTGTGCTTGTTGGAGGCGGTCACGCAATGTCTCAAGGTCTTGATAGGCCGTCTCGAGCATCGGGTCGCGCACGTATCCTTTTTGTTCGCGTACGGAAATCTGGCTCTGCACCTCGGCGACTTTCCGCTCAAATTTTTTCATAATCCCCGCCGTGTCGACCGGATGGATATAGATGGAAATGTCAAAAACGCGGTCAAGGTTGATGAGCGGAGAAAGCCAGTTGTCGTTCACGGCGTTTGGATAGGAGGTTACAAAAAAGGTACGCACAATCTTTTCCCCCAAGTTAATATCCTTGGGATTGATCTTGATTGCCGAAGGCGCGATGATGTCCCCTAGGTCAAGTCCCGTATCACTATAGAGTTCCTGCGGAAGCACCGGAATCGAATTCTTGTCTTGGGGGGACGCTTCTTTTTTTGTGAAAAAATCAAACATGATAATTTAAAAATTATGTCACTTCCCTACATTTACCGATTGCTTCTCGACCTCGCCGGGGTTGAATAATCGGTAGTAGAGCTCGGTAAGCTCCTCGGTCCCCAGCGGCACGATGCGAACACCCGTGCGTGCCAAACCCTGCGTGATGACTCCCGCGCGCTGTTCAAGCTGTGAGCGCGCTTCTTCAAATGCTTCGGTGGCGCTCTTGGAAAGCTCGGGTTTTGCGCCACTAGTGTCTTTTTTTGCAAAAAGGCCGCCCATCCCCCCTTTTTTTGTTGATGCGGTCACCGAGGATGGCGGAGAATACGGCACCACGATGAGGAAGAGCTTGCTCATGATATTGGTCGAGTGCGTGACCGTTCCCACAAAGTTTATGTATTCTTTGATTTGAATTTTTAAAAGTTCGTTGGTTTCTAAGCGCAGGCGTTCTTCGAGAAGGAGAAGGTAGGGGCGGATGTCGAGACGGCGGGATTGAATAAAGATTTGTGTTGAAAATTCGAGAGAGTTCAAGAAGCTTTGAAATTGCATGAGGACGGACGCTTGTTCATCCGCGGATTTGAGCGCAAAGTTAATCGATGATGCCATGAGGAGCCGGCGCAAAGTGCCGTCTTTCATGATGACCACGCCATCACGGATTTCCTTGATGGGGATAAATTCTTGCGCTGCTTTTGATTTTACTGTCATACGGTTATTTTTTTTCAGATGAATTTTCTATCGCGTTTTGTTTTCGCACCTCAAGGTTGAATGACACGGAGGCGAGTTTGCCACCGGAAAGTGAGGGTACGCTCGGTGCTTGTGCCCCAATAAATTCTTCTTCCGCGCCAAGCGCTGCATCTTTTTTTGTTTTTTTCCATGTATAGAGCTTGGTGCCAAAGGCGTATCCGAATCCGGCTTCTAGGATTTCAATAAAAGGCTTGCCGAGCTTTTCTTTCGGATAAAATGCGAGTGCCCACGCGAGAACAGCCCATGCGAGGATAAGTGGTGCGGCGATAAAAAGAATCGGAATGACTTTGTATATGAGAAACGCACCGCCTGCTCCCCCTACCACATACAGTGCTTGTTTGAATGTAAGCGGCCCAAAAAGTTTGTCCTCAATATCGATGTACTGGGGGATGTGGAATTGCATATAGTAAGTCTAAAAGTTAAAAGTCTCAAAGTCAAAAGTCACAAGACTTTCATGAACCCCGCAATCATTTTTGATGTTTCTATCGTCAGTGTGTAAAGTTCTTCGAACTCTTGCTTCGTGATGTACTTTAATTCACACCCCAAGTATAGCATCGACCGCACTTCTCCGCACGAACCTTTTGCGATGGAAAGAAAATGTTTGAATTCTTTATCGCCCCTCCTTTCAAAACCCTCGGCGATGTTGTTCATTACTGAGACCGATGCTCGTTGTATTTGGTCTTTGAAACCATAGTCCTTGTTGCTGCCCAATATCTTATAAATAGAAAAGGTTAAGGTCCTGGCTCTTTGCCAAGCGTTGATATCCTCAAATTTTTCTATTCTCATATCTTCTTAAGAACCCATCCACTATCTTCCCCCTTCCCTGAAACCCTTATTTCTGGCTATAAAACTTCGTCTCGTACGAACCATAATTCAATATGGTTCGTACTCCGAGACTAAGTATCATTCCACCGCTTCGCGGTAGGGGTCGTGGCCTGGAGGGGTGGGGGCTGTCGGAGCGGGAGCAGGGCTTGGAACTGGGGGCGCTACGGGTGTTTCCGGAACTCCGTAGCGCGGGGTGGTGGGGATTTCTTGGGGTGCGGGAGTGGGGGTGCTCGTTAAAACCTTTTTCATTTGTTGTTCAAAGGGGTGAAGCTCTGCGGGGGCAGGAGGTACTACGGGGGTTTGCGGTGTCGTGGTTTGGGGCGGTGGCGAGGGCGGCAAAGGAACCGCTATTTGGGGAGTTTCGATAGGGCGTATTACGGGCGGGCGGGGCGGTATCGGCACCGAAGGAATTTTCATCCCAAATGGCGGCAGGCCTTCCTCTGCCGACGGCACGGCAGGTAAACCTTCTTCGGGGGATGGTTTAGGTTTAGGGGTTTCGCTTGGGGGAGCGGTTGGTGGAGTAGCGTTCTCTGTGGCAGACGGAGAAGGTTTCTCCCCATCGTTTTCCTCAAGACTTGACTCTAAAGATTCCGCCTCTCTTTTTTCTTCCATACGGGTAGGAGTAATGATTTCTGAGAATACTGCAGATGTTATTTTTTTTGCGGTAGCGTCGTCAATTTTCATTTGATCCATTAGTTTTTTTGAAAATTCTTCCTCGTCAGCTATTTTCAAGAGAGCCATGTTCGTGAGGGCGTTAAGAAATTCTTTTCCCTCGGGAGGTAGTTGTTGCGAGGCAAGAACAGATTGAACAGCTTGTTCAATTTCAGGAGTAAAAAGGATATCCTGGGTGCTTCGAGGAAGTTTATCAAACGCGAGCGATATTTGTTCTTCGGTGTAGTCCATAAATTAAGCGGTAGCTTCTTTAAGATCCTTATTTATTTGCTTTACCTTTGATCGTGCCTCCGTAAATTCATTAAGGTTTCGTGTTGCCCTCTTCTTTGCGACAATGGCCGCTTTATGAGCTGGGGTTCCTGCTGTTGCTGCTGCCATATTGGACTCCGCATCTGCCTCTAATGTCTCAAGGGTATCTCTCCTTGTTTCTGCCAGTGCGGTTATTGTAGGGTCATCAATATCCCTGGTATCCCCAGGGATTCCGAGGTCTACCCTAAATTTAGCAATAATTGCCTTCTTTTCTGCGTCAAGTTTTTCGCGATTTTTTTCTCCTTTGCCCACTACCTTTGCTGCTTCTTTTGCTCCAACATTACCACCGGTTCCCGTACGGGATAGATAACCTTTTTCGAGCTGCGTTTGGTATGCTTGTGCCGCAGTAATATCATTTCCACTCGCATCTTTTACGATAAGAGGCTTCCCGTTTTCGTCAACCGTAACCTTTTTCCCAAATGCTATGTCTTTTGCTTTGGCATCAGAAACAGTTTTTGCATAATTACTTTCTGTTCCTTTCCCTAAACCAAGATTCCCTCCGGCGCGAGTGTTGCGAATGTCCCAATTCCCCCCCGCAACTTTTTCATTGAGATTATAAGCTACCCTCCCGATACTATTTGACGACGCCATTCTTTTGAATGTCTCAGATTGCGATGCCTTATAAGCTAGTCCCCCTACAGTTTTTTGTGCAAGCTTAGCTCCCGTAAGCGCCGTAAACCCGCCAACCGCACCGACAATTTTTTCACCCAGCTCACCAAAAGACCCCGACATGCTTTTCGCGAGACCAATCGCCTTATTCAATGCTAGATATACGAAAATGACGGTAATCGTGGGAATAAAGATTGTGTCAAAGGTGAAGGTGCCGACGGTTGCAGTATTCGGCCTCAAGAAAGAATTTAAAAGTCCTCCTTCCCCCAGAATCTTTATGATGATATATAGAAAGAAAAGGAAGACTGGTGCTACAAAGGAAAGACCAAGGAGGTTCTTGAGCCATTTTTGGAACTGGTTCCCTTGGGGGAACGTTATCGAGATAAAGGCAAACGGGGAAATGATCATAAGAAACCAAAACCCAATAATACGTCCAATGAAAACAACCGCAACCTGGAAAAATGCCAATGCCGCAAAGATGTTGACTAGGGTTCCTATAACAAACAGAACGGTTATTTCCATTGCGGATAATTTTGTATCCGCGGTTATTTTCATAAATGTTTGCGGTTGGAAATATGTTGCAATGGAGTAAGAGAGATTGCGTTCCGGTATGCCGCCTTTCGTATGCGGAGTTGTGGACGGGCTTCCCATTGCACTGTACATTCCCACCGCGAGAACATTCCCCGCGTCGATGACGACTTTGGTGAAAAAGAGACTGAAGTTTATGAGGAGCGCGATAATGACGACTTTAATTACGGTTTTTTGCCAATTCCCAAGACCAAGGATCGTCTGTATCCCTGTGTAGAGGAGAATGAAGATAAAGACCATATTGGTGAAGCTAAGTATGATCCCCCATATTGTGGTGATAAACTTTTGGTTAAGAAAAACTTTGTCGATGCTTAAGGCAAGCACTGCGTCAAAGATATACGCCGCTCCGGTAAGAAGCATGGATGCAACCGAAAAAACAGCATAAGCGAGATACATCGGAATAAGCATGGGAACATTCGCCAGACAGGTAACCCAATCCTCCTTACAAGAAAGCTGGGCAATGAGAGAACTTGCGGTAGTGGCATCTGTTGTGGCATCCGCTGACGCCGTCATCGTCATACCAAAGAAAAGTATGGTTCCGGCGAGGATTGCTATTAGGGTACTTTTTTTAAGATTGATTTTCATAAAAATAAGATACTAATCATAGACCCCTTTTACTGCGTCTTGCACGAGTGTGGTGATGAGTGTTTGGATGATTTTATCTAAGCTGTCGGCAAGTCCTATTCGATTCATATCGGTACCAAGGGTTTGCGTCAGTTGCTCCTGCACGATCTTTCCGGGGGTGGTTACCGGACAGTATGTTTTTTGGTAGAAGATAACATTTTCGGCACCAAGGTAGTTTGGATTATTAGGGTCGGTGATGATCGTCGGGGTGTTTGCCGTCATAATAAGACGAAGATCTGCCGGATAGGCGCATAGCGCCGGATTATCTGTTTTGTGCAGATCTGCGAAGCCACCCGACCAGCTTAGCTGTTGTTTTTTTGTATCTGCCGCTTTTTGTTGGCGGCTGTTCAATTCCCTGCTTGCCGTAATCGTGACCCCAAAAGGATTTCCGGCATCATCCATCGCTGTTTCAAATGCACGCCAACCTCCGTAACTAAAATCTTCATAGAAGCTACTTGCCGGGTACGAGAAAAGCGGGTCGTCCCCAAAAGGACACTTGACTTTATCTTTGAACATATTGCGGGTGCTCTTTGCGGAAAGTTCGAGATCGTTGGTGAGATCCATTTTGAAAGAAGGGGTGAAGTCGCAAACAGCAACTCCGCGTAACTGCCGTACAAAATCACCTCCTACGATATCATTGGAACCATCAAGGAGAACGTTTATGTTTGTGGCGAACGATGGGCTCCCGTTAAATCCTCCCTTGATCCAATTGACGGTACTTTCGGTCAGGTTGTTTAACATGAGTTGCCCCATGGTATAAATAAGACAATCTCCGAAATCTTTGAATTGTTGTGTAGCCCCGGATATTCCTGTAGGAAGTGCCTCTACTGGATTTGTCGTGGGTACGGTAAATACTGCACTCGCTGTTGCAAGGGTTGTAGTGAGTGCCCCTACCGCCCAAGGACCAACTACTGAAGCAACTGCAACTGCCGCGCAAGGAGTTATGGCGCCGGCAATAAATTTACCCGCCCCCCCGCTTCCCCCGAGTGCCGATCCGGGTCCCGCTCCAGCCCCTGACGTAGCCGCCCCTGACGTAGCCCCCGCTTTTGCCGCAGAAGCGGAAGCCGAAGCCGACTCCGCCTGCAGTTGGTCATTTGCCGCTTTTATCACCAATGCTGTTGCGGCTATTTGAGAATCTGCGATAGTAAAAATTGTTCCCGTATCCGTTTTTAATATTCCTGCGCGCGTTTGTGCGGCTAGAGCTCTTTGAAGGGTGGCGTCTGCTACATCCCTTGCGTTTTCTGCTTGTCCCCATGCAAAAATGTTAGACGAATTTGTTGCAAGCAATGTTGCTTTTGCCATATTGAATGCATCTTGAGCTTGCAACACCCATGTGTCGGCTTCTGTGGCGGCTCTTTCTGCTGACACGCGAGCTACTTCTGCCGCCGTTTTTACTTCGCTTGCCGCCGATTGTGCAAGTGATGTAGCGAGCGATACGGCACCTTGTGCGGAGAGCACTGCTATATTTGCCGCATCTATTGTTGCAACGTTGCTGTTTGCTACCGCTATCGCTCGCCCCAGTTGTGCGAGGGTTAATTTTGCTTGAGCTATCGTAATGAGTGTTGTTTGTACTTGCGCTACGGTTAATTGCAATTGAGCGATTTGTAACTGTGTTGCTGCAATATCAAGGTACACGGTTACCTTTTTTTCTTGCGTGTCTGTTGGGCGTTGTTGTATCAGAGCCAATTGAGCTTTTGCCGCATTGACCGGATCTTGTGCATTTTTTAGCTCTACTTGTGCAGTAAGGTTCGCCGCATCGTATTTTGCCGCAAGGGTTGTTTGCGTGGCTGATGCCGCCGACACGTCAAATCCTTCTCCGCTTGGACTTTTTAATATTAACTCTGCTGTTGTCACTGCCACGGACAGTTCCGCCATTGCGGCGCTAAGGGAGGCTGCTTGCACTGGGTTTAAAAGAGAAGATCCCACGGTAGCGATGGTAGCAAGGGAAAGGAAAAATTTTTTGAATAGAAAGATTCCTTTTTTATGTTCAGTTGAGCGAGGTAGATTTTTGAGAAGTTTCGTAGGCATAAAAAGGCGTTACATTTTTGAGAAAATCGTGTTGACTTGAATAAGGACATTTGCCCCTGCTTGGTATTTGGTAATCCCGGCAATTCCTCTCGCCGGGTCTACAAATGCTTGTTGCATGTCTTCGACACCGGAAATGACCATTGCATACCCTGTGATCATGAGAAGATGGACATCCGCCATTATTTCAGGGGTTTTAATGTGAAGGAGACCGTCAATAAGTTTTTTGTAACTTTCAATCATAGGACCGAGGGGGATAAGTTTTTGCGAATCCTTTGCATCGAGGGCTTGAGTCACAATAAGAAGTTCGTTCCCTGTGTTTTTTTGAGCAAAGGTGTTGAGTGTCGTACTTAGTTCCTTTTGGTACGCGGCAAATGATTCTGTTGTCGTTGGAACGATCACGATATCCTCCCGCGTGTAATGCTTTACTGGATTTTGGTCAGGGGTACTTTTTGAAATACTTTGTGCGATTGCTTGCGCATCTGCGTCACTAAAAAACCGGCTATTGCTCATAGCGAAAAGAACAATTCCTGCGCCTGCAAGTGTTGCAAGAGCAATGGAGATAATTTTTTTAGAAGGCCGGAGCATGTGACGATTACTTGAAAGCAATGGGTGTTGCCACCTATCCTTACCTATTTAATTATACCAGATACAAAGGAGAATGATACAAGGGGATAAGGAAAATTCTGTGGATAACAAACATGTTTTTTGTGCTATACTTTTTTTATATGAAATTTCGCATCGCACTCCTGCTTTTTGCGATAATACCAATACAACTTTTTGGTGCAACGACAGGGTTCCCGCGGGATCTTTCGATAGGAATGTCAGGAGAGGATGTGCGGTCATTGCAGGTTGTGCTCAATACAGATCCGGAAACACTGGTTGCGAAGTCGGGTTTTGGGTCACCGGGGAACGAAACTGCCTATTTTGGTCTTGCCACAAAGCGCGCCCTTACAAAATTTCAGGAGAAATATCGGGAGGATGTGCTTATTCCGGTCGGACTTCATGCCGGGACAGGATTTTTTGGAAAAAGAACCCAAGCGAAAGTCTCGGCGTTGTTTCAAAAGCTCGGCGAACCCACTGCTCTCCAAGAAGTAGTTTCCATGGGAGCACAAAGGGCAACCACAAGTCTTTTTGTTGATTTTAATAGTGTTAAAAAACCCGATACTTTCTCGCGCATAGAAAAAAAATATTTTAATATAACACCAAGTGGTCTTGCGACTCTTGGAGAATACTATCGTACCTATGCCCAGATTACATCTGAAGTCACGTTTTCCCAAGAAGACCTCGGCATGATGAAGAAAAAAATTGAAGTTGCGAACGAAAATGGAGAGAAAAAGGAGAGGGTATTACTGCTCGAAGAGCTGATAGATGAGGCAAAGAGAGGAGATACTTCCAAAGAACTGAAAGCATCGTTTATGGCGTGGGCGAATCTAGATAAAAGAATGGTTGCTGAGTTAAAAAAAGTACCTACCACCTTCTCGGCGTTTGATGCAAACCAAGAAATAGCGAGCTGGTTTCAATATCACGGACTCATTGCAGAACGTTTCGGAAGCGCAACCCTAAGTTCTTTGGAAATGGACGATCTGCTGAAAGAATTTAAAGCATATGCAGCAACACACGTTGGGTTATATGGGAAGAGTATTGCGAAAGCGCAAGAAAAAGAACCCGCGTTCTTCTCGGTCATCAATAAAGCAGAAGCGTCCGGTTGCGGCCTGACTCATTTTGGTGGCAGGGTTGCGTTCTATGTGACCTGCAACTTGGGTACCGTTCACACTATTGCCGGGACATGTGGAGGGCAAGTTTTGTTCAACTGGGCGGTGCAGGCCGCAAATCCTTATCTTTCGCATAATATCTATACCCCCGGCGTTGCCGTGCTTGGAAAATCGGTTGCTGACCCTATCCTCTTTTGCCCTCTCGGCTTCCCCCCATTCATGGTGCCTATTCCTACCACAGATATCGCTATTTACTATGGGACGGCCGTAATGTAGCAAGGAAAGACATTAGTCACCAATAAGACGCATTGCTTTGGACAAGAGGAACCATTTATCAAAAGGCACGTCTTCGGCGCGGGCGTCGGGGGAAATGTTTGTAGCGTGAAGGATATTTAGCACTTCTTTTCCGAGCAATTCTTTTAGGTTTCCGGAAAGTTTCTTGCGTTTATGGGCAAAGCCCGCTTTGATGAGGCTGAAAAATTTTTGCTCGGTTTTTTTGTCTTCAAAATTTCTGCCGGAAATTTCTTTGATGGCGAGAACCGCCGAATCTACTTTTGGTTTCGGAGTGAAGTAGCGCGCGGGGACTTTTTTTATGAGATGAGGCGTTCCGTACGCTTTTACCGAGAGGGACAGGATGCTTTCTTTGTGGTCACGTGCAATGATGCGATCGGCGATTTCTTTTTGCACCATGAGAATGATGCGCTCGGGGCGATGTTTCGCTTCGAGAAATGTCCTTAAGATTTGTCCGGTGATGTAGTAGGGAATGTTCGCAATGAGTTTGTATGAAGGCGGTAAAGGAAGGTCAAGCGTTTCAAATATCTCCAAAATATCGCCTTCGATAAGCGTGAAACACCCCGCGCGTATCTCGGCGGCAAATTTTTCTGCAAGGAATGGAATGAGTCGCATGTCCTTTTCAACCGCAATGACGTGTGCTCCTGAGGCGAGAAGCTCTGCGGTGAGGAACCCCTTCCCCGGCCCGATCTCGAGCACGGTGTCCTTGACGGCAAGCTCCCCCGCGCGGACGATGTCGCGCGCTATTGATTTTGAATTTAGAAAATTTTGTCCGAGAGTTTTTTTCGCGCGGAGCATGGTGTTAAAAATTTTTATAACTACATATTACCACTCAATACGAATGACCGGTTCGTGATCGCTGTCGGCAGTCTCGTGTTCGAGGTGCGCATCGTCGATGTCGGAGAGGAATTCCGATGGCGCATTCACTTGCCGTTGGCCGTAGATTGTGCGGACGGATGCGTACGAAAGAAAAAGTTTTTTCTTGGCGCGCGTGACGGCGACGTAGAACAATCGCCGCTCTTCTTCTTGGTCTTCTTTTGATACGCGCGCTTCGCTCATTCGGCGATGCGGAAAGAGGTCTTGCTCAAGGCCCGTGACAAAAACATAAGGAAATTCAAGGCCTTTTGCGGCATGGACGGTCATGAGCTTCACTGCGCTTTCGTTTTTTATCAGCGAATCTTGGTCGCTCGCAAGCGCGGCATCGGCGAGAAGTTTCTCTATCGCTTCTTCGGGCGCGAGAATGTCGTATTTGGTGGCGAGGGTGACGAGCTCGTGGATATTTTCAAGGCGGTCATTGTCTTCGTCGGTTCCTGTTTTGAGCGACGCTTCGATGCCGGTTTTTTCGGAAACAAATTTGATGAGCTTGGAAGTTTTCTCACTGAGCGCAGTCTCGCGGATACTTTCGAGAAGTTTTTTGAAATCTTGTACGCGTTTTTGTGCGCCGGGCGCGAGGCTCGCCACATCATTTGCAAACATCTTTGCAAGCGTCGCTTTGCCGATGCCGCGCGGCGGCACGTCGATGACGCGCTTGATATCCGACAGGCTTTCGGGATTCAGCCCCGCACGGATAAAGGACAAAATGTCCTTGACCTCTTTGCGTTCAAAGAATCGTACGCCGAGGACTTGGTACGGTATCCCCATCATGAGGAAGGCTTCTTCGAGCGCGCGCGATTGGAAGTTCGCGCGATAGAGTACCGCGATGGATTGCGGGCTCTCCCCTCCCGCGATGATTCCCTTGACCTTTTCTCCGACCGCGCGCGCTTCGGCACCCTCGTCGTAGGATTCTATAATGCTTATTTTTTCACCCTTGGCGTTTTTGGTAAATAAATTTTTGTCTTTGCGGACGGTGTTTTTCGTGATGATGTCATTTGCCGCGGCGAGGATCGTTTGCGTGGAGCGATAGTTTTCCTCGAGGAGGATTGTGCGCGCGTTCGGATAGTCTTCTTCGAAGTTGAGAATATTCTTTATATTCGCACCGCGCCAGCTGTAAATGTTTTGATCACCGTCGCCGACTGCGCAGATGTTGCGGTTATCACCAGCGAGGAGTCGCGCGAGTTCGTACTGCACGCCGTTCGTGTCTTGGTATTCATCGATGTGAATGTATTTCCAGCGCTTGAGATACGCGTTCCGGATATCCTCATTATCCCGAAGTAAGATAACGGTTTTGAGGATAAGGTCGTCAAAATCAAGCCCTCCTTCTCGCTTGAGGAGTTTCTCGTAGCGTTCCCACACCGATGAAACGATCAGGGGGAAATACGCATTGCCGGCATCTGCGCGGTATGTTTCGAGGGTGACAAGATTCCCTTTTTGTCCCGAGATGACATGCGCAATGCGGTCCGGCGAGAATTGTTTTGAGTCCAACCCCTCTGCCTTTACCGCTTCTTTGATGAGCGAGAGCGCGTCAGATTTGTCGAGGATGGTGAAATGTTTGGTAAGCCCGAACACCTGCGCATGCGCACGAAGGACGTGTACGCCGAGCGAATGAAATGTTCCGATGAACGGGCGCGCATCTCCTGCCTCTGCCGGAAACCCGCGCGTGGCAGGCAGGCCGTGACGAAGCCCCGCCCCGAATCCGTGTTGCTCAAGGAGCACATCAACGCGTTCCTGCATCTCACGAGCGGCTTTGTTGGTAAAGGTGATAGCGAGAATTTCGCTCGGCGTGACGCCTTCTTTGATGAGATGGAGGATGCGGTGCGTGAGGGTGCTCGTTTTTCCCGTGCCGGCGCCCGCGATGATGAGGAGCGGGCCGTCTTTGTGGAGCGCCGCTTCGCGTTGCATGGCATTTAAATGTTTCAAGTGTTCCATGGGGACACTGTAGCACAAAACAAGCTCACCGCTTAATATCTTTGTTTCAAATTCCCCAGTTTGGTACTATAGTACCAAACTGGGGAATTTGAAAAGATATTACTGTACAGAACCATCATGGGGAGCCACTCACACACTATCTACCTATACGGTACGATAGTATCGTATAGGTAGATAGTGTTAAAAATTTCTATTCGCTTTTGATATCTTTATTTTGCGCGGCGCGGAAGGATTCGACAACACGCGCGGTCTCTTCCTGCATGATGTCGTAGAGGTGCGGTACATTGAGTTCGAGGAATTCCTGAATGCGCTCATTGTCGCCTTCTTTGCTGAGTACCTCGAATTCTTCGCGCGCGTCCTGAGGGAGTTTCTCAAGAATACCAAGGGTCACTGATTGCAAAATGATCCCACCTATTTTTGTGACGATTTCATTCTGCGCTTCTTCGGGGAGATCGGCGAGACCGAGTTCTTTGATTAAAATATTGCGAATTTCTTGTTCGTTGTTCATGGTAAATGAATTATGGGTGATAAGCTAAACGGTGTATTGCCCCAAGGGATTTTTTGAGATTAGTGTGGCGGCGGCACGGCGTATATAATCCTGCACATTTTCGTTGGATGCAAGGGGTACGCCGGTTCTGTTCATGGTTTCTTCAAGATATCCTTGCATGGCGCGAAGATCTTCAGGTGACTCCATGCCAAATTTTCTCATATTGCTATCGGTATCAAGCACTCCGCTGAACGGATTTGTCGATGGGTTAGGGGTCATAATCTCCCCCACGGTTTTTCCTGAAAAGCCGACATCAGGATCCTTCCAACTGATCGCATCCATGCCGTTTTGTGCGCCGATGCCAAAAATCCCTTCCGTGCCAAATAGTTTGTTCATGTCGCTCTTCATTATCTCGTCTGCTTGTCCAAAAATCTCTGGGTTGGCGAGAGATGGGTCTATGGGGGGCGTTGCCAGCTCGACCACGGGTTCAGGCGCAAGTGGTACTTCTGGGAAAGGATTGACGGTGCCAGTTGGATTATCGGCACCGCCGTACGTTTCTGCCGTAGCAAAATTTTCCATGCTTGCCGGCAGGTGCGCGGCTTTTTCAAGCTGTGAATCCATGTATTCTTTGTCAAAGCTGATCGTTTCGCCGATTGCGAGCGTGTTCGGGTCAACGTTTGGCCGCATTTCCGCCACGTTGTCTTTTATGACGTCGATAAGATGCGTTTTTTGTTCGGGAGATAAGGAAGTGAATTTGTCGCCGTACGTTTCTTGAAGTTGGCGCTCGGACAAACTCCACAAAGAATCCCCTTGTTGCGCGGTTTCTAAGTATGACGTGGATGTTGTGGGTGCGGGTGGTGTGCCGTCCGCGCCGTCAAAGAACCCTGTTACAGTGTCTTTTGCACCCTCGATGAGATCGGGGGCGTGTGAAGCTATCCCGGAAAGTGCGCCGGTGAAAAGAGCCGCGCCCAAAAGTGCCTTGAGGGTATCCCTGTCAAATTGTTGCATCGTTCTTTCTCGCCCTTCTTTTTCCGCTTTTTTCGCATACCTCGCTTCAAGTGCGACAAAAAAGGCTGACCCTCCTAAAAATCGGGAGATCAGGGCGCCTGTTGAGGCGGCGCCCGCAACAAGCGCGGAACCCGCTAAGACTCCTAATCCGCCGGCAAGGAGAAGACCAATAGAGAAACTGATTTTTTCCCCGCGCGATCGTTTTCCCCACCATTCCCCCGTGGCGCGGATAGCACCAATAAACCCCGATTTTTCTGCGCGCACATTAACCTGCTTTTGGAGCATCTTGATGATTTCCTCGTTTTCCTCAATCTTTTCTGCTATGTTGTCGGTAGTATTCTCTGCTTGCTCCAATTCCCTCTCCAGCTTCATCACATTTTCTTGCGCCTGTTTCAGTGTCTCCTCGGGTTTTCCAGAACCAAAATTGTTTGCGACCTCGTGTGCTTCTTTTTCTGTTTGTTCAACAATTTTTGTGACCTCTGCTTGATCTGCGGGCGACAGTTCATTTTCCACCGCAATTTTGTCCTCTAGTCCATTGATGGTTCGCTCTATCCCTTCCAGCGTTTTTTCTTCCTCTTTGGTCAGCTCCCCCATCCCTTCTGCTGAGCTCGTGGCGTCTTCGTTTTTTACGGCGATTATTTTTGGTAGCTCGGGAGTTTTATCGGGATGAGGAGCCTCAGTAGGTGGCTCTGTCATCGGATCATTTTTTTTTGCCTTCTCTGCGTCAATGCGTCGGATTGCCGCTTCATACGCGGAAACAAGAGGGTTTCCCTTGGTAGTCTTTTGGGTTTCGGGGGTGAGTCCGTACCGTTCGAGTCCCGTTTCATACGATGAGCGAATTGCCTTACCCTCTTCTTCGACTTCTTGCGGAGCGGGAACATCGGCTTCACCGAGCGAGGATGCTACGGGAGGGTTTTCAGTTTCGGTGTCGTCGCCTGTCGCCAAAATACGTGCGCGTTCTTGCGCCAGAGAGAGCTCTTCTTTTTCAAGCTCGCTTATTTCTTGTCTCACGCCTTGCGTCTCTTGTATTGCTCCGATCCTGATTGCTTCTTCGAGTTCCGTACGGCGGGACACTATTTCCTCCTCCGCCTTTTCGACTTTGATGAGTTTTGTTTTTGGTTGCGGCGACGGTTCAGGCGCCTTTTTAAAAAATTCCGGAATTGTGGTTTCGACTTGCGACAGAGGCACGCTTCCCTCTTTGAGTATACTATGCAGAGCGCTACGCTTCCCCTCTGTCAATGGTTTTTCCTGTGGGCGCGGTGGAACGACATCAGTATTTTGCGGCATTGCTTGTGCGGGTCTCCGCAATCCTTCAAAGTTTCCATTCATTAACTTTTATTATCGCACACTCACACACGTTTATGCAACGAATATGTGTAATTTTTTGATTTTTTTCGGTAAAATTATCGGCATTTTGTTATCCACACCCACCCACTAAAAGGGTTCACGAAACAGTGGTTTTGTGCTATACTCAAAAAACTGTAGGGATTGGCCCTCAGCACCCCAGAAACACGGTATTTTCGGTCACGGAAGCACACGGCAGTACGGCAGAATAAATTTCGACATATTTATACCAACTTTCAGAACCCCGAGCGTGAGCGTTTCTTGAGGAGCCGGGCGAAATACTCAAATTTTTCAAGGATTCTCGTCCTGGGGGGGCTTGTTTTGTCTGTGACTATTGGTGTTGTTTTCCCGCCTTCCAGAGCAGATGCGCGGGCTTTTTCGTTTTTTGGAGTAAACATCTCTTTGGACGACTTGTTCAAGAAAACAGAACCTCAAAATTCTCAAACAATCTTGTTTCTCGAGGCGGCAACGAACATTGATCCCATCTCGGGAAGGGGTGGCGGCGACATCACGATTGTGGACGACAGCGCCTTTCTTCCTGACGTGGGGCCTTCCGGCACGATTGCTGACATCGAGTCGAACGAGAATCAAGGGAAAATAAGTCTCTACGTTGTTCGTTCTAACGATACGCTTTCTAAAATCGCCGAAATGTTCGGCGTGAGCGTAAACACGATTGTGTGGGGAAATGATCTTGACCGTAAAGCCACTCTTAGTGTTGGGCAGACACTCGTCATCCTTCCCGTAAACGGTATTCAATACACAGTAAAGAAGGGCGATACTATTCAGGGGATTGCCAAGAAATACAAGGGTGATGTTGATGAAATTATCACGTTTAACAACCTTGTCTCCAGAGGGAAGCTTGCGGTCGGCGACACAATTATTATTCCGGGTGGCGAAGAGATTGCCCCAGAGTCACCCAAGAGCGTGCCGAAGTCTTCTCAAGTGCGCGTGATTGCCAAGTATCCGTCGTATGCTGGTTACTATACCCATCCTTTGCCGGGTATGGTAGCCAAAACACAAGGAATTCACGGATATAACGGCGTTGACCTTGGCGCGCCAAAAGGATCGACCGTACTCGCGGCGGCGGAAGGTGTGATAATTGTGAGCCGTTACCGTGACGGAAATCCGTGGTTTGGGGGATACGGCAACAACATTATCATCGAGCATCCAAATGGCACACAGACCCTCTATGCGCACCTAAGTGCCGTATATGTGCATGCCGGTGTGCGTGTGGAAAAGGGTCAACCGATCGCCGAAGTTGGCTCTACGGGCAGATCGACCGGTTCGCACCTCCACTTTGAAGTACGTGGAGCGAAGAATCCGTTTTAGGGGGGGGTGGGGCAGAATGTAGAATTTTGAATATGGAATGTAGAAAAATACGGGCGAGACCAAAGGTCTCGCCCGTATTTTCATTCTATAATTCCATATTCTACATTCTCTATTCTAGCTGACTCTACCTCAATTCCGTCGGTCGGTATGCAAGGGCTTCGAGGAGGTGTGGTTCTGCGACATGTGTGCTCCCCTCGAGGTCTGCAATGGTGCGCGCGACTTTGAGGACGCGGTGATATGAACGCGGGGAAAGCTTCAAGCGCTCCGCGGAAGTATTAAAAAGTGCGCGGAGTTTTGGGGGCAGAGAAACCAATGTTTCAAGATCGTTCGCCCGCATTTCACTGTTGGTGGTGATCGCACGGGGGTGCTCGACAAAGCGCGCATGTTGCCTGTCCCGCGCAAGGGCGATACGGGCGTTGACGGCTTGGGTTGTTTCGCCGGCACGCATATTCGAAAGTTTATCAGGACTTATGTGTGCAACCTTTACCCAAAGGTCTATACGGTCGATGATCGGACCGGAGAGTTTGCGTTGATAGGACGCAAGGGTGCCGGGCATACAGGTACAACGTTCCTCGCTTCCGTATTTACCACACGGGCACGGGTTCATTGCGGCGAGCAAGATGAATCGCGCGGGGAATGATTCATACCCTTTGCTTCGTGAAATACGAATGTGCCCTTCTTCGAGTGGTTCACGAAGGGACTCGATTACCCTCCGGTCAAATTCAGGAAATTCGTCGAGGAAAAGCACACCGCGATGTGCGAGAGTGATTTCGCCCGGCTTTGGAATGCTTCCGCCACCGATGACAGATGGGTATGACGCGGTATGATGGGGCGCGCGCAAGGGCGGGCAGGCGATAATTTCTTCACGCAAGGTTCCCGCAACCGAATGAATGCCGGTGACCTCGAGCATCTCGTTTTTGGAGAGTTCGGGGAGGAGGTGTGGGAAAGCTTGCGCGAGCATTGTTTTCCCCGTGCCGGGCGGTCCCCACATGGCGAGGTTGTGTTTGCCAGCGGCGGCTATTTCGAGTGCGCGCTTCGCAAATTCTTGACCTTTGATATGCGCAAGGTCGACCTTGGAGTCAAGCGATTCATTTGTTTTTTGTGTATTGTCTCGCACATGTGCGGGAATAGTGCGAGGTTTTTCTTGATCGAGGTGTTTGATAACGTCGTTTAACGTTTGCACGCCGTAGACCGTGAGTCCGGTAATGAGCGCCGCTTCATTGGCGTTTTCTTGTGGCACAAAGAGCTCCGAAAAGCCGGACGCCAATGCCGCCTCGGCAAAGAGTAGTGTGCCGCGGATAGGACGAAGTTTTCCGTCGAGGGATAATTCACCCAAGAAAAGTTTCCCTGCAGGGTCAAAGTCCACTTCTTCTGAAGCGCCCAGATATGCAAGCGCGATGGCGAGATCGTAATGAGAGCCTTCCTTTTTTATTTCCGCAGGAGCGAGCGAGATGACCACTTTTTGATTTTTCTGTTTTGGCGAAGTAAAACCAGAGTTCTTTATCGCGGCGCTGACGCGGTCGCGCGCTTCCTCGACTGCTTTGTTGGGGAGACCTACCAACGAAAAAGAGTGGAGCCCATGAGAGAGATCCACTTCAACATCGATGATATGTGCGGTCAGACCCAGTGTTTGTGCAGAGTATATTTTTGAGAATTGCATAGCAGAGAAGTATTTTACGTATTCAAAAAAGATCTCGTTTAAACCTTAAAGAAAACGGTTTCGGTACGAAGGTATTGAAAGAAATTACTAAATCATAGCCAGTCTTTTATGGGGGATCCAGAGTTTTTACAGCTTCCTTATATTCTGAAGATAGTTCTCATACAACTTGATTATAGTCGGCATTTATGATGTCTTGATGACCTCCCGCACAGGTATCTTTGCGAGCGTTGGTGGAGGGGGCCTCTAACTTATGAATTGACACAACGGGCTCCCATTGGTCTGTGCTTGTGCACGCAGTACCACCGCATTTTAAGGGATCGGTACTAACGCAATGCGCGGGGTCGTATGCGTAATAGTAGGTTACTCCGTCATGCTTTGGGTCTTTGGGAACGGCGGATAAATAGGGTGCTAATGCCGCATCGATGGGATTTCCAATACCGATTTGTGCGCCTACTGAGTCAGACACAGGAGATGAGGCCACTTGGTTCGGCCCCAGATCTGTTCCGGGAACTTGCCCGTGGTCGTTTTCATATAATGCAATAGCTGTTACGATTGCTTGGATCTCCGCGATCCTTTTGGTGTCGCGCGCTTTTGCCCGAGCCGAATTAAGCGATGAAAGAACTATTGATGAAAGGAGACTTATTATCGATATCACCACGAGTAATTCAATCAGCGTAAACCCCGCACAACGATTGTTCAGATGTTTCATTGCCTCTAAATTGTAACATAGATGTATTGATTTGTACCATTTGGGTTAGTGAAAAATGCGCCGTGCTTACTCTTCGCGGTGTGCGATACAGGTGCGGGCGCTAGGGTTGGCCCGCAGACGCGCTTCTTCGATGGGGGCTTTGCATATCGTGCAAGTTCCATAGGTGCCGGCTTCGATACGCGTAAGAGCGGCAGTGACGTTCATGAGCTCGGCTTCCAACTCGACTTCGATTGCCGCTTGGTTTTCGAATTTCTCGATACTGTCGGCAACTTCATCGGGGTCTGCTACCACGATATTCAAATCAGGAGCGGACGGTTCCCAGTCCCCCTTGATGTCGGGATTTTTGTGCGCGATACCCGAGAGCTCCCCCTCGAGACGTGTTTTTTCGGCAAGTAATAAGTTTTTGAATTCTATGAAATTTTCCATAATAAAGACAGTGTATCACGGCATACGCCAAACGCAACAGGGGAAATTGACTATTTTTAGTGTAGATTCCCGTCGGTATTTTTGTGGAACAAGGGAAGTAATGTTTCAAGGGCGTTCTTGCTCGAAGTGATGATAATGGTTTTTGCGTCTGCAAATGCGTACACAATAGTTCCTCCCCCATTCTCAAAAATACGAGTGTCGTGTTTCCAAACAACGGTGTCACGAAATTTTCCTACAGCTGATTTTCCAGTGCTTATGTGAGGGATGGTGGTGCCAAAAAACGTATTAAAAAAATTCGGCAGACCGGACTCCCATTCAAGCATACCTGCGAATGCGCTGTCGCGGCTTGAGACTTTTAGTATCACGAAAGGGGTGGCAGTGTTTCCACTCTCGCCCACGAGGCCGGTCATAAAGGAGGTTTCAAGAGACCTGCTGAGAATATTGGGAATAGAAATCCCCAAAGTAGAGAATAGCTGTCGTGCGGAAATTGGCGCGGGGGCTTCGCTTCCTTCGGATGAAGACCCTGTCCCGACGAAATAGATGTTGCGAATCTCCTTTTCGGTGAGACCGGCAATGCGTTCGGTGGCAATCGTTGAAAAAATTCCTTGGAGATTATTTATATCGAGCGCGAGACGTTTTTCTGATTGCGCAGGAGCAAGTGACGGCGCGAGCGGTTGGGCGGGTTTGGTCGGGATATCGGATGGCAGAGGGGTTTCCTTTTGATCAGTCGGTTTTCCAAAATTGGGAAAAGAAAAGGTCAGTGTGGATATCTTTGGCCACAAGAGCACGCCACCTCCACCGAGTACCCCCAGAATGATAACGACTCCCAGAACAATGAAGATGCGCCCGCGCTTGTGTGTTGGGTGTGCTGTTTGCGTACCCGCTTTTTTTTCCGCAAGCATCTCTTGTGCCTTGGCTTGTTCTCGAGCGGCTTTTTGTTTTTCGGCGGCGAGGGCAATGGACACCAGCGACTCATTTTGTTGATTGATAGCGATTGCGGAGTCGCTCTTCATGGTGCGGATGCGGAGAAGCGTCGAAGAGGGCGCGACTTTCGGGACGAGATGAGCTTCTCCCAGAGGTTTGGGCACTGGTATTTTTTGCGGTGGTTGGGGGGGGCGAGGAATAATTGGTTCCATTGGATTTAGTATACACTGTATGAGATAGTTTCGCACGACAATGGTGTGGATACGTCTAGCCCGGGAAAACTATACAGAGGATTGAAGGTGGATGCAGGAATGTTTCTATCAGCTATGTACGTATAATATACTATGGTATATTATACGTACATAGCTGATAAATCATAAAAATCCCCAGGAACTACGTGGGGATTTTTATATACAACCAATGGATTATTTCGCAGGAGGTCCTTCGCGCTTTGTGCGATGAGGAGGATTTACTTGTTTGCGAGGACGACGTGCGCCTGCGCTGTTTCCTCCGCGAGAGCCGAGAAGGTATTTGTGCAGATCGTCGCACATGTCGATAAAGTCGTCAGCGGCCTCGCGCAAACGGCCTGATGCCGAACGTCCAAAGGTGATGACTTCGACTTGTGTACCCATGAATTTCAAGTATTCAACGAGTGGGACGAAGTCCCCGTCGCCGGAAGCGATGACCACCGAGTCAACCTTTGACGCAAGACGGATGGCGTCTACCGCGAGCCCGACGTCCCAGTCGGCTTTCTTGGCGCCACCGAAGAAGATCTGAAGATCTTTTGTCTTTGTTTCAATACCGAGGTTGTTGAGTGCCTCAAAGAAGCTTTTCTCGTCTTCTTTTTCTGTGGTGATGACGTATGCGATTGCGCGCACGAGGTGGCGGTCTGCAACGGCTTCTTTGAGCACTGCACCAAAGTTAACTTTTGCTCCGTAGAGATTTTTTGCACTATGATAAAGGTTTTGTGTGTCGATGAACATTGCAACACGCTGTTCCCTCTGTTTTATAATTGCCATATTTTTTGTTATTTTTCTTTTAGTATATCAAATGTTTCTTTATTCGCGAAAAAGCGGCGTAAGATGTTAAATGCCCCGCAAGGCGGGGCATTGGGGAGTTAAATTATTTCAAACCAAGAGTTTTTACGAGAGAATCGTAACGGTCTCTGTTTTTACGCTTGAGGTAGCTTAAATGGGTGCGGCGATCCGCAACCATTTGGAGCAATCCACGGCGCGAATGGTTGTCTTTATGGTTTTTCTTTAAATGTGACGCAAGCTCGTCGATGCGCTTTGAGAGGATCGCTACTTGGGCCTCAGGAGAACCCGTGTCTGTGTCGTGTACGCGGACTTTCCTAATAATATTCTGCTTTTGTTTCGTTGTTATCATTACCAGAAATAATAGCATAGAACGTTACATAATGCAAGCCCTATTCTCGTTTCTACTAGGAAGACCTTTGAGAAGGACTTCCCCCTAAAAAAAGAAAGTGGATTACAAGAGCCTGTCTTTGTCGCTCCCCCCCTGCATAATCTCGATACCGCCGCGGTCGAAAAGCTCTTGTTTAAATACCTCAATTGATTCTTCCGCCATGGTTTCGTTCGGTTCGATTAGATTGATTGCTTCTCCCGAACCTTTTTCCAAGACAACGCCATGATCGCTCATTGTTTTCATAGAATCCACGTCGTTTTCTTGGTGGATATCGGCTCCTCCATCATCGTCTGAATTTTTAGAATGCGTGATGAGGATAAATTTGTCTGAACTCATAGATTAAGTGTAGCGCATATGAGAAATTTTTGGAAGTACTATGAAGACTAGACCGATACGGGATGTTGTTTTTGTGATATTGTATATCATATGTCGCACAATCTTGACCTGCAGACGCTCAAGAGGCAATTTTTCGAACATTTGGAAATCGAAAAAGGGCGAAGCCTGAAGACGATAGAAAATTACGAACGGTATCTTGCGCGATTTTTGGCGTTTGCAAAGGTTTCCGACCCGCACGCGATCACCGACGACATGGTGCGCGAGTTTCGTTTGTGGCTCAATCGCCAACCCTCCGGCGTGAAAAGCGGCGGCCACGCGGAAACACTCAAGAAAAAAACACAGAACTATTATTTGATCGCGCTCCGAAGTTTTCTCAAATATTTGCGCAAGCGTGGCATCGAATCACTCTCCCCCGAGCGCATCGACCTCGCGAAAGTTGCCGAACGCGACCTTGACCTCATCTCGGCGAGTGACTTGGAGCGACTGCTTGCGGCACCAAATGGGAGCGATCTCAAAAGTTTGCGCGACAAGGCAATCCTCGAACTCTTTTTTTCCACCGGACTCCGCCTTTCCGAACTCTGCTCCCTTCCGCGCGATCTTGATATCGAAAAAGACGAATTTTCCGTGCGGGGCAAGGGTGAAAAAGTACGCGTGGTATTTCTCTCTGAACATGCGCGTGCCGCAATACAAGCATATTTTGCCAGGCGTACTGATATGGATGATGCGCTTTTTGTGCGGGTGGAAACAAAAATGTCCGAGGGTCATGGCGTCTCCCTTCGCCTCACTCCTCGCTCCATTGAGCGTATCGTGAAATACTATGCGACCAAAGCCGGCATTTCAAAAAAGGTTACTCCGCATGTCATTCGACATTTGTTCGCGACCGATTTGTTGCAAAATGGTGCGGACATCCGATCCGTGCAAATGATGCTTGGGCATTCAAACATTGCGACGACGCAGATTTACACCCACATTACCGATAAGCAGTTGCGTGATGTTCATAAGAAGTTTCACGGCAAAAAATAGAGTAGTCCCGTATTAATTCTTTGCCACTTTTTTCCCTTATTTTAGATCCATCATCTTTCCTTTCATTTTTTCAAAATATGCGATAAGCTCGGCGTCGCTCCACGTTACTCTGTCCATCAGTCTGTTCGTTGATGGAAGACGATGCATGATTTTGCCTACCGTTTGTACCATTTTTCTCAACCTTTCCAATAGTTCTTTGCGAGATGCTGGCGTGTCTTCGGGTGTGTCCATAAAAACCTCCTTTTGCGGTGAAATATCGTACGAACTTTTTTCATGGTACCTTATTTTCGTGATTTCGTCGAATGTTGTTTGTCGGCTATAATGACTTTATGAAACTACTTTCATGGAACGTGAACGGTTTGCGGGCGATTCACAAAAAAGGAAACTTTGCGGATCTGCTCAAGACCAACACGGATATTTTTTGTTTGCAGGAAACAAAAGTAGAAGTGGATCAATTACCGGAGGAGGTGCGGAATCCCGCAGGGTATTTCTCATATTTCAGTCATTCAAAGATGCGCAAGGGTTATAGTGGGGTTGCCGTTTATTCGAAAATAAAGCCGGAAAAGGTTGAAGAAGGTATGGGTCTGGAAGAATTTGATAAAGAAGGGCGCCTCCTTGTCCTTTACTATCCCGACTTTGTCCTTTTGAATTGTTACTTCCCCAACGGTGGCGGCGGACCCGAGCGCTTGCAATACAAACTCGATTTTTATGATCACTTTTTGAAATTCGTCGAGAAACTTCGCAAGAAAAATCACAAGATTATTATCTGCGGCGATGTGAATACCGCGCATGAAGAAGTCGATCTCGCACGGCCAAAAGAAAACAAGAAAAACACGGGGTTCCTTCCTGAAGAACGCGCATGGATTGACGAACTTATTTATCACGGTTATGTGGATATTTTTCGTCACTTGCATCCACATACGCTGGATGTTTATACGTATTGGGATATAAAGACCAGCGCCCGCGACCGCAACGTCGGCTGGCGTATTGATTACTTCTTCGTGAGCCCCGACCTCCTCCCCCGTGTGAAGCATGCCACCATGCTTACCGACTTTTATGGCTCGGATCATTGTCCGATTGCGTTGGAATTAAAAGATTGACAAGATATGATAATTTAGTATGATAATATCATATCAGTAATATAGAGTACTATATTAGCTCCTCGGCTCGGAGCTGTAAAAGATTACTTCTACAGCTCTCTCGCTTTACGTCGCTAATAATATAAATCATATGTCCACACTATCTGTCCCATTGTCACCAGAACTAGAGAAATTCATTAATAGTCAAGTAAAAAGTGGCAACGCAGCCAACAAAGCTGATGTTGTTCGTCGTGCCCTCACCCGTTTTTCTGAAGATGAGGCAGTGCGCGCTGTGCTTGAGGCATCCCAAGAAGTGAAAGATGGCAAAGTATTGCGCGGGGATTTGCGCGAACTTGCGAAAAGAATCTAATTATGAAAGTTGCTTACACGCCTAGATTTTTGAGATTCTATAAGAAGTTACCAGCGGGTTTACAGGATGAGGTAATTGAAAAGATAGACCTGTTTAAGGACGTCAACAATCACCAGCGACTGGAAGTACACAAATTAAAAGGGAGACTGAAAAAATTCTATGGCTTCTCGGTTGATTATAAAAATCGTATCGTTTTTGAGTACATGTCCAAAAATGAGATAGTACTCTTGGCGGTCGGTGATCATGAAATTTATAAAATGTTTTTGTAAACATGAACAAAAAGACAAAAGAAAAAGAAGCAGAAACAAGTGGCTGGGCTTTTGCCATTGTGAATAGAAAACTTTCTGAGATATTTTTTAAGGTAAGGAATGGCAAGATGTCAGTATATGCGCATTGTTATGTAGAGGAAAGCGAATATAAGGCGAAATGGGAGAAAAAAGCAATACAAAACGACACCGAGAAGTACAGGTTCATTTGGCGAAACAAGGAATACAAGCGGGTTCAACCAAAAACTATTTGATCACCTTACTCTTGTCATACTCATCCCCTAGTCTTGACCAGAGCATCTCGAAGATTTGTTTCATTGCTTTTGCTACGGTTGGAGATTCGATGATGACGCCGACGGAGGTATCAAAGAAAATGATCTTTACGAAATTTTGGTAAAATTCAAATGAGGCATTTGAGCTATAAAGTTCTTTCGGAATGAATTTCGGGGTGAATGTTGCATCCTTGATGTATTTTTCGAATCCTTTCAAAGTTTCCGCCTCGGTGAGTAAGCCACGTACCTTGATGTTGTGCGCAATTCGATATTCGTTGAATTCAAGCGATGCCGCATAGGTTTCTTGCGTCGCAAAGTCCGGGTCTGCATAAAATCCCACTATCTCCGTGTCGCGCAGTTCTTTTATGCGGTACATTAGCGCTTGTTTGAGTCCTTCCTTGCCTTCAAAATACAGGACGGTCGGCTTGTCCGCCACACCCCCCTTGAGCGCTTGGAGTTCAGGGAGGTTCTTTTTTGCTTCAAGCAATTTTTGCTCGCGCTCCTCGTAGATCACTTCAGGTGGGCGGGCAATGTAGGTGTGTTTGTCGCCAGGGGCTTTGACGGCATAACCTTTTTCAACAAGCTCGTTCGCTATAACATACGCAGTCGGGCGCTTGAGACCGCTTCGTTTCGCCATTTTGTAGGGGGTTGATGGGCCAAGCTGGAGAAGCACGAAATATATTTTTGCTTCCTTTTCGCTAAGACCCAATGTCTCAAGAGTTTTAAGTAAATGGTCTTTATTGTCTGCCATACATATAGCATACACCCATTTTAATAATAGTCAATAATTTTGACAAATGTTTGGTAAAATAGCCGAAATACCTTGAAATACAAGGCACTTCGGCTATTTTACGGCATGCTACCAGTCACAAACTAGACACATTGCTTGACATTTTGTAAAGAGTTTGCTACGATATCACCAGAGAAGTTAAGTACATTGATACCGCGGATATCCGCAACCGCGCCCCCGGTATGTGGGTAAAGGAGATTGACATGAGCAAATTCTGTGTGGTTGGTGTGGAGATGTTGGGAGGCTGTGCCATTTACGCTGACGGTATGCGCTTCGAAAGCCGCCCCGTCCAAATGGCCCCCCGTGTTTGCGACTCACTCGGCAAAGCGACTTCCCTGGTTAACTTTCTACATCATAACCGGCATTCTTACAGGGAATACGGAATTGATGATATAAAGGACCTCGTTGTTTACGAGGTTGGGGATGATTGTCTTGACGATCTAGATGATATCGATACTGATCTCATTATGGCGAAAGCCCTAATGAGATACGATTATCATTTTGGTGAATCGTGAGCCTACTCCCACGCAATCCCCTGCGTGAAATAAATACGGGTGTTATCCAACGGCATAAGCGGGGATTCTGGCGAATACATAAGTCAGAGCGAGACCGCAGTTGGGAGCTCCACTCAGGATATGTGCTCGAAATCCTCGCTAAAGCCAAAGCGTAATAATGGCTGGACAAGTTTAGTAGCGGAATTTTCGCTCCTTGTCGTGGCGAGTTGAGTGTTTCACTCCTCCTCGCCATCTTTATCAGGAACATAACGTGTTTGTGTTTCTGTAGAGATTCGGTTCTTTGAAAGAAAATTGCGCGAAGTGCCATCCGTCAGGATGAGCTCACCGTGGGGGCGGGCGCAAGATATGTGGAACCCCCAAGTGCAAAACCGTGATGGTTGCTCCGGGTTACTGTTTTCACTAGTGGATAAGGAATTCCATAAATGAAGGCAACGAGTCGCTGGTAGGCACACTAGCGGCAGACCACACATGATAGTCATATAAACTATTTTGTGCGTTGCGGGTACCGCAATGTAATTCTGTAAACAGTGACCACACACTGCAAACAGAAAAAAGCCATGGCGAGCAAAACATCGCTCGCCATCTTTATCAAGATTTTAAACATGGGGTTTGAAATTTTGTAGAGATGAAGTTCTTTATAAACAAAAGGAGATTCCGATGAGTGATCGTACTGCAAATTTGAAAGGCAAGATAGTTGGTTTTGCGAGCGATGGAAGTTGGGTGGTCGTTAGGACGGATGTCGGCAACGCGTATCTGGACATTGATGATGCGCTGGACTACCGCTTGCGTGTAGGTGACGATATCGAAGTCGAGGAGGCGAGCTGGTATCTGTCGAACGGGCAGATTGTGACCATTCTCGGTTACAAATATTCACTTAACGGCGTATGGCGTACCATTTCTGAAACTTAAAACATCACAAGGAGATTGACATGAATGTAAAGACAAAGTTTTCTTTGGCGCTTATCCCCGCTGTCTTGTTTGTCATTGTTGCGGAAGCAACAATACCGGCGCTCATCGCGCGTCTTGCGATGTGGGCAGGGGCATACAAGGTTTTTGCCGTCCTCCTCGGAATCGCTACATTTGTAGCGATTCTCCTCACATCAATCTTTGCGATTCTCGCGGTTGATGCGGAGATGATGGTGACGACCAAGACAGGCGATGACAAGGTAGTTCCATTACGATCTTTCAAAGGAGGCATGAAATGAAAAACAAACGATTCGCACCGCGCCTTCCGCAGGAAGCACAAGAAAGATTACGCCAAGGATCGGCGCACAAAAACAAAAAGCGGTATGACCGCAAAAAGAACACAAAGTTCACCAAGGAAGCTCACAAAAGCTTCCTTTTTTTGTTTCCTCTATTACATAGGCCTACTACATAGGCCTCGCCTATGTAAACTTATTTAACTTCATGCCTTTTGTGTATGACGGCGAAATGTTTCCGTTGAGTATCGTATCATTGTGATACGATAAACACCCCCTTTTGATACGATTCTCGGGGTTTCCTCCTATCCATGCATTGACCATATTGGCGGAGGCATGGTGGGCTGACGAGGAATCCGAATTTTTGGTATAATCATCTCATGAAAGACACCACAAAAAAGAAAATTTTTCAGTTTAAAATTACTCTTAATTACAGCACGCCAAAAATATGGCGACGAATTCAGGTCCCCGCAGAGTATACATTTTTTGATTTACACGTTGCTATTCAGGATGCCATGGGATGGACTGATTCGCACTTGCACGGATTTCGTATCACGCAGAAAGACGGCCTGCGCCCGATAGTTATCCAGTACCCAAATCCAGAAGAGAGCTTCGCGGATTATGGGGAACGCGACGAACGAAAAGAATTCATTGCTGATTATTTTGACAAAATAACTAAGCAGTGCGTATACGAGTATGATTTTGGGGATGGGTGGGTGCACACTGTTCTTTTTGAAAAAGAATTATCTCATGGAACAGGTATAAATTACCCACGATGCGCTGCGGGAAAGAACGCATGTCCTCCCGAAGACTGTGGCGGTGTCGGAGGATATGAAGATATGCAGAGTATTTTAAAAAATCCTAAACATCCAGAACGCAAGGAACTTCTCAGTTGGCTTTATCTTGAAAACGCAGATGAATTTGACCCGAAGGAGTTTGATCTGGGCGAAGTTGTTTTTAATGATCCACGCGAAGTATTAAAAGAATACGAATTAAGGTTTGGCAGGTAAAAATAATCCCAAGATAAATATGAAACAAAATACACATGATTTTCGAGACCAAGCAAATGACGCGCTGCTTTCACCGGAGGAAATTGGAACACTTAAAAAAGAATCAACACAACGCTCCGGTTGCTGGGAAATTGATTGGGGGCCAGAGCCTTTTTCTCAGGCAATGGGCGGTGGCGAAAGCCGGCTCACACTCACGATGGTGGTTCATCAAGAGTCGTATTTTATAATTGATACACTGGTAAGCCCTTCGGATGAAACAGAGAAAGGTGTGTCTGCTTTTGCGTCTGCGATTAAAAAACAGTTTCGTCTGCCGGAAACTATTGTGGTCCGTGATAAAGTTCTTCGCGACGAACTTGAACTGCTTGCCACAGCGTTGGGTTGTGATATCGTAGTGTCTCGCCTAAAAGCGATTCCGCAAATACGTAGAGATATGAAGCGATTTGTTGGTTGATATGTTAAGTATTTTAGAGGTTGTCCCTCAGTGTCCTTAAAATCTCAGTAAAAGTTTCTTCAGAAACTCTATCGGACACGGAATCCTGCAAATGATAATGGTCGCCGAAGTTTGGGTCTTTGAATACTAGGTCACCTACGGTCACCTCTTTTTCATAGCGAGGGCGAACGTGAAAATGGACTTGTGGTGCGTATGGTTTTTCTCGATAGGCGTGGTTCATCAAGCATGTCCAGTTAAACAGTGTTGTAGCGAAGGTTTTTTTGAGAAGGGACTCATATTTTTTAATAACTGCATGTAAATCAGAAAACTCATAACTTGTAAGCTCAGACAAGGATCCCCTTTTTGTTTTGCACTCAATATAAGCTCTTCCTAAATAGAGTTGATCCCCGGAAAGATTAACTTCCCAGTACTTTGATTCAAAAATTTGTCTGTCCATAAAATTATTTCACCCCGTGGCGTTTGCGGATGACGGCGAGCTCGGCTTCTTCGGCCTCATCTTTCTTTTCCTTGCCTGCCTCACCGAGTTTCTTTAATTCATCAATCGGCAGTTTTGCGAGCTCGAGTGTGCGTTTCACGAGAAACTCCTCGGTGTTGTTCTCTGGCGTGTCTAAAACTTCTTCGAGAAGCGCGTGGAGGATGAAGCCGAGCTTTGGCCCCGGTGTTTCATGGGTAACCTCCATAATTTTTGCGCCATCGATCTTGAGCATCCCCACCGACACGGGCGCGCGCATCGCTTCTTCGATCATGGATTCGTACTTGCGGAGGCGGTACGGGGTTTCCTTGGGGCGACCCATGCCGATGCGGTCGCAGGCGCGGACTTTCATGAGATCCCAGACGTTCTCGGGGCCGACGTTTCGCACGATACGGCGCACCGCCGAAAGCGTTATTTTGTCAATGTCCGAGAAGAAAAGATGATATCTCACAAGCAAAGAAACAACCTCGACGATCTTTTTCGGGTACTTGAGACGCTCAAGAGCTTTCTTTGTTACCCTGCCGCCCACCACATCGTGGCCATAAAATGTCCAATCTTTTTTCTCGTCCGACCAGCGACGCGTTTCGGGCTTGGAAACGTCATGAAACAGCGCGGCAAGTCGCACGTGGAGCGGCCACTGGCGGTCTGCAGAGTGTTGAAGCGCACGCAAATTGTGCTCCCAAACGACATAAATATGGTCACCATTTTGCTCGACACCGATTCCCCTCTTGAGGTCAGGAGCGATATAGTCGAGGAGGCCAAGCTTTTCACACATAACAACGCCGATCATAGGGTTCGTAGACATGACCATTTTTGAGAACTCGTCGCGGATACGCTCCATGGCGATTTCTCTCAAATTGGGGGCTGTTTTTTGGATTGCCTCCCCTGTTGTCCTTTAGAATCATCATATGCGATGGCGTTGACGGTAAAGTCGCGGCGCATGAGGTCGTCCGGAAGTTTCGCGTGAAACGACACCGAATCAGGACGGCGCTTGTCACTGTAGGCTCCTTCTGTGCGATATGGAGTCACTTCGACTACTTTGAGTGTTTCGTCTTCTGTTTGCGAAACAACACCGACGGTACCATAATCATTCTCGTAGAACGTTTCGGGAAATAACGCTTGAATTTGTTCAGGTTTTGCATCGGTGGTGATATCCCAATCTTTTGGTTTGATTTCCATAATCATGTCGCGGACGCACCCGCCAACAAGATATGCCTCAAATCCCGCTTCGCGGATTACTGACGTTACACGGGAAACCTCGGTAGGAATCTTATAGGAAAGATCGATTTTCTTTGGCGTGTGGGGCATAAAGGTAGTCGAAAGTAAAAAGTCGGAAAGTCGAAAGCAGATTTGTGTACCGCTGGCTTTATAGATTTTTGACATTAAGACCTTCTGACTTGTTTAGTCTAGTTTATTTTTGGCTTTTTTACCAATGTGCGCTATGCTTTCGATAGTTTCATGAGAAATATGCCCTCGTGGTGAAATGGATATCACGACGGTCTTCGAAACCGTTGTTCCAGGTTCGAATCCTGGCGGGGGCACAATAGTTAAAATAAAAAACACCGAGATTACCTCCAGTGTTTTTTGTTTTGATGTGCGGATAGGGAGAATCGAACTCCCACTCTCTCGTTGGCAACGAGGAATTCTACCACTAAATTATATCCGCATTTCCCCCATATAATTCCCTACTAGCAAGCATATCAGGGAATAACGAAACCCACAATAACATTTTTTCTTTAAAATATCTACTCGTGACAAGGACAGTACAAACACCGTGCCCGAGTCGTTTGGTTTTGTGTCTACCTTCTATAATAATACTTTTGTTGAAGGTGATATTTTGCAAACCTATCTCTTTTACCCAATATTCTTTACACTCTGTTTCCTGAATATCTGGGTATAAAAGGAGCCATGCTCTAATCTTTCTTTCATCAACCCCGCAAACCTCTTTGAGGAAGATCATGAATACCTTAATCATTGCTGGATCGGTATTGGTTAGTGATACTCGATGAGGAGATGCCTTGTCCCCCTCGCCCCAATAGAGCATCACGCCCGCAACAAATGTTGGATGATATTGTAATATTTGAAAATCTTCTAGAGCCTCTCGTCGTGCCTGTTCATAGAGTCTTTTAAGGTGTTCTCCGCGGACTTTGTTGAGCGCCTCAATCCTGATCGTATGCCTTTTGCGCGCAACAATATTGAGGTCATTTTTGATTTTTTGTGACCATTCGGAGCCACTAAACCATGCAGATAGGGTGCTTCTCGGAACACGTAATTCCTTTTCGATTTCACCATAGCTTTTGCCGAGCCTGCGAAGTTGTGTTGCCTGTTCTTTGTCCATACGCATACTCCTAAAGTATAACACGGGAGTTCTATTTTTACTAAGATTCTATGGGGAGTGCCAACTGTCGTTTTAATGTAAGACATTTCCAGCATAATACAACAGTATGTCAACGCCTGCGGACGTAAAATAAAGGCAAAATTACCAAAAACTGTGGATAACTCGGTGGATAGTGTTGATAAAGGACACTTTTTATACAATAAATCGGCACTTTTACGGGTATATTTTGTGGATGTTTCACATGAAATGCTTGAAATATATAGGTATTTTAGGAAATATAACCTTTTTGGTCTATTTTAGGCACAAAATGTTACTTAGTAACATAAAATATTATGTTATTCATGAAACAAAACCTAATAATTCGCCAGAATAATGATAAATTGCTAATATTGCAGATATGGAATTTACAGAGAAATCTAAGACCAGACAGACAAAAAGAGTCGGTATTGGACAGCTCGGGGAGTCGATAGCGGCAAAATACCTTGAAAATAAGGGTTTTGCGATCATTTGTCGTAATTATCGGAAAAAATATGGGGAAATCGATATTATTGCTCAAAATGGGGAAATCCTCCATTTTGTTGAGGTAAAAAGTGTTTCATGTGAAAATATCAACGTTTCCATTAATCAGCATAGACCAGAGGACAATATTCACTCCAAAAAGCTAAGACGCCTTAGAAACACAATCCAAGTGTATCTTGCTGAAAAGTTTCGCGGAGATGAGCCGGAATGGGTTTTTGATGCCGTTACCGTTCACATTGACGAGAAGAGTCGTCAAGCAAAGGTGAAATTTCTTGAAAACTTGATCCTTTGAAAATTTCATAATATACGAGTGATATGATAGTATTCTTTCATAGTTTTGAAGCGAATGACTGCGTCGGGGTGTAGTATACCGGTAGTACGTCTGCGTGGGGTTAAGTCTTGTGTCGGGGTGTAGTATATCGGTAGTACGTCTGCTTTGGGAGCAGATAGGCCGAGTTCGATTCTCGGCACCCCGATCAAAAAGCTCACAAGAGCAGTTTATGGACAACATCAAAAAATTGCAAAAAGGGGTAGGGCTTCATCGAAAATCTTTTGGCTTTGTTTCTGTTGCGGCAGCTCTTTTGGGGAATTTTATCGTAACGATTCTTAAGGCGGTCGGTTTTATGGTCTCCGGATCGAGTGCACTTTTTTCAGAAACGGTGCATAGTTTTGCTGATATGGCGAATCAGGCTCTCCTCATGGTGGGGATCGTGAAGAGTCGCCGTGCGCCTGATGAAGATTCTTCATATGGGTATGGCATGGAACGTTTCTTTTGGGCACTTGTTTCCGCCTGCGGGGTCTTCTTTGTTGGCGCAGGGGTTACTTTGTATCACGGGATTTCAGTGCTCCTTCATTCGGAAGAAATCACGTTCCACCCGATAATTTTCATAATCCTTATCGTTTCTTTTGTTGTGGAACTTCTTACGTTTTTGCTGGCATTTCGTGAACTGTGGAACGATAGGGAAGAGGAGGCGACTTTTTTTGAAGTATTGCAGGATGGCGACCCCACCGTGCTTGCTGTCGTGTACGAAGACGGTGTTGCGGTGTTCGGGGTATTTGTCGCGGCAGTTGGTATTGGAATGTCGTATGTTACCGGTAATCCCGTGTGGGACGCCGTGAGTTCGCTCGTTATCGGCGGGCTCTTGGCGTGGGTTGCGGTCATTTTGATATTGAAGAATAAGCGTTTTTTGGTAGAACGGGCAATCCCTGAAGAGGTAAAGGAGCGCATCATTGAGATGCTTGAAGAAGACCCGATGATAGAGCGCGTGCACGACTTCAAATCTTCGGTCGTGGGGCTAGGGAAGTATCGTGCAAAATGCGAGGTAGAGGTAAACGGCACGGCACTTTTCCGCGAGCTTTCAAATGGTGATATGCTGAAAGATGACTACGAAGTAGCCAAAGAAGACTATCAGGAGTTTGTGCGTTTCTGTGTGGAGTTTACCGACCGCGTGCCACGGGTGATTGGTACACGCATTGATGAGCTCGAAGCGCGCATACAAAAGGAGATTCCGGAAGTGAAACATATTGATATAGAAATTAATTGAGACGAAATATAATTTGTGCGTGTAGTACACTGGACCCCAGTACCAAAAAGCCCTCATCGTTCAACGGATAGGACACAAGCTTCCGAAGCTTGTAATGTAGGTTCGATTCCTACTGAGGGCACCAGAAGTAACTTGTTCGGAATTAAGAATATGGAGCGATTTTGCGGAAGCCAAAATCGCGCTTTGATTTTCGCCAAAACCCTTTCCGCCTGCGGCGGAAGCCGT
>Ga0075890_101_pt1 | contig 39652 bp, 35 predicted proteins | sample RifGroA1_FD_68313 | JGI IMG/M metagenome (GOLD analysis project Ga0075890, IMG submission 68313) | Parcubacteria bacterium GW2011_GWA1_47_8
TTGAAGAAAAATTTACTTTTGTAGAGACCGCACCTGACTGCGGTTGTTTGGCATGGGTGTGGAAAAGTCAGGTTGCGGAGTTTCGTAATTCAAAGTATTTTAAAACGCTCGCGAATGCGGGGCTTGCGGTGGCGCGGCTCGAGGAATGGCTCTCGCACCGCAAAAGCGAAAAAGGTCCACGCAAAGACGCGGAGGACCGCGCGCGGATGGAGATACCCCTCTTTCTCTTTTTGGAAATCGAGAAGCATGCGGTAAGATAGAGATAACATGCTCGCCAACCTCATTGGGTTCATTTTAGGCTTTTTTGCGCTTGTGGGCGCAGGGCTTTTCTCGTATACATATCTCGAGCACACGATAGGTCCGCGGACGACAAGCGAGATTGTTTCTGTGCAGACGACGAAGGCAACTACTACGCCGGTTCGCCCGGTAAGCACTACGACGAAAATACACACACCTGCGCTCAAGGTTGTGACGACGACGGTGGTAAAAAAAGTAAACACGGTAGCGACATCGACGAACGAACAAATTATTGCACCAGGACCACTTCGCAAGCCGGTGTCTGTTGTTTTGCAAACATCGGCAAGCACGCTTTCGTTAAATGGCGTACTTTTTTATACCAACAAAGCGCGCGCGGAGAACGCCGGGCTTCCGCCACTTGCGGAGAATGCCACGCTTGACCGCGATGCGCAGATGAAACTCGATGATATGTTTGCCAAGCAGTATTTTGCGCATGAGTCGCCGACAGGGGTGGGGCCGGGCGACTTGGCACGGAGTGTCGGATATACATTTATTGTCGTGGGAGAGAATCTTGCGCTTGGGGATTTTGACGGCGATAAGGGGCTTGTCGACGCATGGATGGCGAGTCCGGGGCACCGTGCCAATATTTTGAATGCGCAGTACCAGGAGATTGGGATTGCGGTTGGCAAGGGAATGTACGAGGGGCGCGAGACGTGGCTTGCGGTGCAGAGCTTTGGCGTGCCGCTCTCGGCGTGTCCGGCGATTGATACGGGGATGAAAGCTCAAATAACCACGAATAGCACCGAGATTGCAGCCATGCGCGCCGTACTCAATGATCAAAAAACGCAAATCGATGCGACACCCCAAAATGACCCCAACTATAATGAGTATGTAGCGAAGTTTAATGCGCTGGTGCCGATTTATAATGCGATGGTTGAAACAAATCGTGTGCTTGTTGCTACATTCAATACACAAGTGCAGGCATTCAATGCGTGCGTGAATGCGGTGACGCATTGAAAATCGTCCGCGAATTACGAGAAGCGCTTTTCTTTATGGTATTATATCGCCATGCCTACCCTTATTTTTGATATTGAAACCATTGGCGAGGATTTTGACACGCTTGATTCTGCGACGCAAGACACGCTCACACGCTGGATCAAAAAAGAATCCGGTGATGATGACAAGGGATACGAGCGCGCACTTGCCGACGTGAAGGACGGACTTGGGTTCTCGCCGCTCACGGGACGGATTGTTGCGATCGGTGTACTCGACGACGAACGCAACAAGGGCGCGGTGTATTTTGACGCGCCGAATGCGCGCGTCCCCATCTCCGACCTTGAAGAAAAGGGAATCAAATACAAAGTCCTCGGCGAAAAAGAAATGCTGGAGCATTTTTGGCGCGGTGTCGCCGAGTACGATGCATTCGTGAGCTTTAACGGACGCGGGTTTGACGTGCCGTTCCTCATGGTGCGCTCAGCGGTGCATGGTATTCGCCCGACCAAAGACCTCATGTCCAACCGCTATCTCGGAAGCCAAGACTATGAGTCCAAGCATATCGACCTCCTTGATCAGCTTACCTTTTACGGAGCGGTGCGTCGCAAAGGGAATTTGCATTTGTGGTGCCGCGCGTTCGGTATCGAAAGCCCTAAAGCCGCGGGCGTGACGGGTGACGACGTGAAACGACTTTTTGCCGAAGGGAAATACGAAGATATCGCGCGCTACAATGCGGGCGACCTCCGTGCGACGCGTGATCTCTATCATCGTTGGCGGGATCACATGGCGTTTTAGGGAATAGAATTTAGAATTTTGAATGTGGAATATTGAATAGCACTCTAAATTTTCCAATTTGACCTCATAGTACTAAATCGGAGATTTTAAAATAATTAAATGGATGAATCGATTTTATTCGATATTCTACATTCCATCTTCAATATTCCACCCTCCCGTGCTACCATACCTCTATGTCCGACTTCTACAAACCGCACCGCAAGCCCGATTGGAACTACGGTGGTCCGCGCTGGCGCCTCTCTCGGTCAAAGATAGACCTCTTTGAACAGTGTCCGCGCTGTTTTTATATCGACAACAAGCTCGGTACGGCGCGTCCGTCGGGCTTTCCGTTCAATTTGAACAGCGCCGTCGACCATCTCCTCAAGAAAGAATTTGACATTCATCGTGCGGGGAAAACCGCGCATCCGCTCATGAAACAGTACGGGGTGGATGCGGTGCCATTTGACCACGAAAAGATGGGTGTGTGGCGCGAGAATTTTAAAGGAATTGACTACAAGCACGAGGCGACGGGATTTACGATTTCCGGTGCGGTGGATGATGTGTGGGTGAACCTGGCGGGTGAGCTTATTGTGGTTGACTACAAAGCAACAAGCAAGGACGAAGAGATTACGACGCTTGATGAGGATTGGCATATTGGCTACAAGAGGCAAATGGAAGTGTATCAGTGGCTCTTGCGCAGGAACGGATTTAAGGTTTCCGATACGGGGTACTTTGTGTACGCAAACGGCATCAAGGATAAAAAGGCGTTTGACGGCAAGCTTGAGTTTGATGTTACGTTGATCGCATATACGGGGAATGATGCATGGGTTGAAAAAACAATTCTCGCCATTAAAAAGTGTCTCGACACGAATGAGATCCCCGAAGTCGGCGCGCACTGTGACTATTGCACCTATCGCAAAGCCGCACGTGACGTGCAGACGGAGTTTCGCGCCGCACAGGCAAAGTCCGTGTCCGCAGGCAAGAAGGACGCACTTTTTGATTAGTCTATCGATTATTTGTTATTGTTGTATGTTGGCTCTTCCAGAAGACGCTGGGAGGAAAAAGTAAATTAAAAGGGAGAATAAAGGATGAAACATACCTTCATTGCTGTATTCGGGCGGTCCGGTTTCAACGGCGACGGCATACCTTTTGAGAGAAGAGCGTAAAGAATGTAAGGTTACTCTCTTTATGTTTTCAGACCCAAGGGTTCCGGAATACGATATGGAAAAGGTGACCGCGGTCGCCGTGGCTCACGCCTTCGGAGCGGAACACGGCGTAAAGGGAATGCTCTATGGAGAGGAAAATGATGTGAATGTCCTCTTTGCGTATGTCGCGGCAGGGAAGTATGCCTATGATCATGGAATACACGATGTGGTATGGGCAGTGCACAAAGGAAATTTCAAGAGGGTAAATGTGTATCTTGATACCCTTAACACCTTTATGCGAGCGGCAAGGTTTTATGTTGTCGTCCGTGCCTCGTTCGTCAATGACTCACGAGCGAGTATCCTCTCGCGAGGAGAACAAACGGGAGCCCCACTGCACCTTTTCAATCAGTTCGACGAAGAGAGCAAGGCGGCATAATTCCCCACACAAAAAAAGACAATAGAAAATCTGGTAAGCCCCACTTTGCAGTATGCAGAGTGGGGTGTTTTTTAAACCCATCAGCCTTTCAAATTCCTTCTTCGTATGCGACAATGTGAGGAATACTTGTCCCGTTAGAAGTTTCGTCACAATCAGTCTTTACTTAAGATGGGAAAGTCGGTAGTATAATAGTATTTTAGGATTTCAATAATCGAACTTCTAACGGGATGAAAAAAGAACATACCGCGTGGGTGATAAAAACATCGGGCGAGCGGGAGCCGTTTTCCTTGGCGAAGCTACGGCACTCGCTCCGTCGTGCGGGCGCCGACGAGGAAATCATCGAATCTGTCGTGTCGCATGTGCTTCCCGAGCTTCGCGACGGTTTGTCGACATCAGAAATCTATCGCCACGCATTCACCATCCTCAAGAAAAAGCGCTATGTGGTCGCGGCGCGGTATAGCCTCCGCCGTGCGGTGCTCAACCTCGGGCCGAGCGGATTCCCCTTCGAGAAGTTTATTGCCGAGATTTTGAAAAAGAAAGGCTACCAAACAAAAACGGGCGTCGTCTTGCCGGGATTTTGCGTTACGCACGAAGTTGATGTGCTTGCAGAAAAGGATGACCGACATATTTTCGTCGAGGCGAAGTTCCACAACCAGCTGGGGATCAAGAGTGATGTCAAAGTCGCGCTCTATGTGTACGCGCGGTTTCTTGATTTGCAAAAAGGGCATGATCATCGTGAGGATAAAACCCCCAAGATTCACGAGGGTTGGCTCGTCACCAACACAAAACTCACACATGATGCTATTGCGTACGCACAGTGTGCGGGACTCAAGCTTATTGGCTGGGACTATCCGCACGAAGGGAATTTGCAAGACTTGATTATGGAAACCAAAGTTCACCCACTGACGTGCCTCACGACGCTGAGTGCCTCCCATAAGACGAGTCTCTTGAATCAGGGAATCGTTATGTGTACGGATTTACAGAAGAAAAATCAAGAACTCAAAGCACTGGGCTTCTCTCCTGAAAAAATTGCCGGCGTGATGAGTGAAATTGACGCGGTGTGTCAGGAGTTTTAGTTTTTACACGTTTTTGATATACTTACATCACCATGGAATTCATCGACGCCCACACCACCGACATTATTTTGAAGCTCGTACTCGCGCTTTTGCTCGGCATGTTGATTGGTCTCGAGCGCTCTATCGCAGGCAAGACTGCGGGGATGCGGACGTACGGATTGGTTGCCTTGGGGGCGGCGCTTTTTTCCATCGTCGGTATCCTCGCTTCGGGCGGCTACGAATCGGCGGTGGCGCTTACCAACTCAACGCGTTTTGCGTCGCAGATTATCACCGGCATCGGGTTTATCGGCGCGGGGTTGGTTATATTTAAACAAGCGCGCGTGAGCGGGGTCACGACTGCCGCCGGTATTTGGATTGCGGCGGGGGTCGGCATGGCGGTCGGGTACGGGTTTTATACACTTGCTATTGCGGCGACGGTTCTCTCGCTTTTCTCGCTTACGATATTGTGGTTCGTCGAGAATCGTCTGACGAAGTTTGTGCGTAGCTCGGTGTTCCCCGGACAGCAAAATGATACCCTGCACAAAGAGCTCGATGACCGTGAAGACTAATATATCAATATTTTATGTCCTATATCATCCTTTTCGCATCACTCCTTCTTATCCTCGTCATCGCGAAAGACCTCCGTTCGTGCAAACGACAAAATAAGTGCAAATAATCTATGTGGCTTTTTTACGCATTTTTTTCAGCATTTACTGCGGCATTGGTCGCTATTTTTGCGAAGCTGGGGCTCAAAGACATTGATTCGACGCTCGCTACCACGGTGCGTGCGGTTATTATGGCGGTGTTTCTTGTTTCGTTTGCACTTGCCCTCAAGAAATTTGATGGGTTTACTGTGGCCTCATTCACGGGGCGCGAGTGGGTGCTCATTATTCTCTCGGGTATTGCGGGGGCGTTCTCTTGGCTATTCTACTTTTTTGCACTCAAGTCTGGGACCGCATCGCAAGTCGTCGCGATTGATAAATTAAGTGTGGTAATGGTTGTCATACTTGCGGTTGTCTTTCTCGGAGAAACGCTTACATGGAAGACGGGAATCGGTGCCGCGCTCATGACGGTTGGTGCGATTTTGATGGTGTTGACATAAGCCATTGTCGTTTTGTAAAGTAACATAGTTGTATTAAGATAAGTAAATTATGGACTCACGCGAAATTAGAAGTCGATTTTTGAAGTTTTTTGAGAAGCGGGGACACGCAGTCATTCCTTCGGCGCCACTTGTGCCCGAGAACGATCCATCCGTGCTTTTTAACACCGCTGGCATGCAGCCGCTCGTGCCATACCTCATGGGCGCGCCACATCCACAGGGTAAGCGTCTCGTGAACGCACAAAAATGCGTGCGCACGCAAGACATCGATGAAGTGGGGGACAATACGCACGACACCTTCTTTGAAATGCTCGGCAATTGGTCGCTTGGGGACTATTTCAAAGAAGACGCGATCAAGTGGAGCTATGAATTTTTGACGTCCAAAGAAGAAGGGCTTGGTCTCGACCCTAAGCGGCTTTATGTTACTGTATTCGAGGGTAACAACGACGCGCCGCGTGATAATGAAGCGTTTGAGATTTGGAAAAAGTACGTTCCAGAGAACCGTATTTATTTCATGCCTGCAAAGTCCAACTGGTGGAGTCCGGGCGACAATGGTCCGTGCGGTCCCGATACGGAAATGTTTTATGATGTGACCGAGCGCGGCTTGGGCGACATGACCAAAGAAGAATACATGGCGGCGGATGATCGTCAAGATGTCGTCGAGATATGGAACGATGTTTTTATGGAATATGAGAAAGAGGGCGGCAAGGTTGTGGGAAAGCTTGCGAGTAAGAATGTTGATACCGGTTCGGGATTGGAGCGCGTGGTCATGATGGTGCAGGGTAAGAATAACATTTTTGATACGGATCTTTTTGTGTCGGTGATGGGGAAGATAAAAGAACTTGTCGGTGGTGAAATCCGCGACGTGCGGGCATCGCGGATCGTTGCTGACCATATTCGTACGGGGGTTATGATAATCGCCGATGGCGTGCGTCCGGCAAACACCGATCAGGGGTATATTTTGCGAAGGCTTCTTCGCCGCGCGGTGCGTTATGCCGACGTACTCGGTATCGGGCACAACATGCTTGCTGGACTCGTCCCGATCATTGCGGAGAAATATACGGGTGTGTATGACAATGTTGCTGCGCAGGCGACATTCATCGCCGACGAGATTCGCAAAGAAGAAGAGAAGTTCAGGCAGATGCTTGAGCGGGGGATGAAAGAATTTGCTCACATAAGCAAGCGCGGGGGAGTTTCTGCCGTTGACGTATTTCAACTTTTTTCAACCTACGGGTTTCCTTTGGAAATGACCGAAGAGCTTGCAAAAGAGCAGGGGATTACGGTCGACCGCGCGGGGTTCGAAGCGGAGTTTAAAAAACATCAGGACCTTTCGCGTACGAGCACTGAAGGGAAGTTTAAGGGAGGTCTGGCAAACAACAGTGAAAAGACAACCGCACTTCATACGGCAACACACCTCATGCTCGCGGGCTTGCGCAAATATCTGGGCGATAGCGTGCACCAAGCGGGATCGAACATCACTGAGGAGCGCACGCGGTTTGACTTCACGTATCCGGAGAAAGTTCCGCGTGATGTGCTCGATAAAGTGGAAGCGTACGTGAACGAAGCGATTGGCAAACACTCGATCGTGAAGATTGAGCAGATGAAAAAAGAAGACGCGAAAGCGGCGGGTGTCGAGGGGAGCTTTTGGGAGAAGTATCCGGATGTGGTGAACGTGTATTCGGTCGTCGTTCCCGACAGCACCACCTACTCCCGCGAGCTCTGTGGTGGTCCGCACGTCGTGCAAACGGAGGGTATGGGAAAGTTTAAGATTGTCAAAGAAGAAGCTTCATCCGCCGGCATCCGCCGCATCAAAGCGGTGTTGGAATAAACTTGGGTTTACATAGGAAACATAGGAATTGCCTATGTAAATGGATGGTGTGGTGTAATACTATGACTGAAAAGTGGGTTTGGCGAGGTTAGTAAAAAGACGGCCGCAACATCCTTGTTGAGGCCGAGCACTGTTCTAGGCAGGTGCTAACCCTCACTCTGTTTTTTCTGAAGTTTTTCGAGCGCGTGAATCATCGTGGAGATTATCTCTCGCGCGATTTTCATTGCGGTATCCTCGGTCGCATTCCCCCTGATCCATCGTTCGTATCCCAATAAGACCATCTTGGAACCACGCGACCCGTTCGGCGATGGTACTCTCTGGCACTACAGAGTATTTTGCAAGGGCGCAGTCTATCACTCCCCACGTCGGATAGCGATAGGCGGATGTTTCGTCCGTGTTGTGCGGAGGTCGAAGGGGGAGCTCATATTTTATCTCCTCAAGCAATCTCATGAGGCCGCCGCTGTTGTAACACGTTTTCCCGTCCTTTTGAAAGTGCGAGCTTTTTCCCCGCGTACATGCGCATCGGCACGATAAAGCGCTTGGAGCGCATTCATTAAATATTTACTACTCAGTGATCTGTGTTTTCTTGCTGGGGACATTTCCCACCTTCCTGCTCCAGGGGAGCGTTTGAGCCTAATGAGATACTACGTCAAGAATCCCGGGAAGTAAATACCTCAAAGCATTTGCGTCGTTCCTCTCTTGGCGATATACTATAGGTAATGAAATTCTCCTTTCTTCAAAAACAAAAGCAGAACAAATCACTGACACTTTTGATCGATATTGGTTCAGCGAGCGTGGGTGTTGCGCTTACAGAAATCCACGAGGGGAAGCCGCCACAAATTCATAAATCGGTTCGCGAGACCATCCCGTTCCATGACGTACTGTCTTCTCCGCGCTTTTTAATCGCGATGAATCACGCGCTCATGCGCGCCCTTGCCCGCGTCCAAGAGGAGACAAAAGAGTTTGGTGCACCAGTGCATATCGTATGTACTCTTGCCTCCCCGTGGTTTATTTTGAAAAGTCGCCACCTTCGCATCGAGCGCACGGTCGCGTTTGAAATCACTGAACGTACCCTCGCCGAGTTTCTTCTCGAAGATATAGAGAAACTCAAGGAGGAAATTAAAGACATTTTGCCCGCTCCACAAATAGAGATTATAGAAAAGCACGTCATTCGGGTGAAGTTGAACGGATATGAGGTCAAGAATCCGTACGCACAAAAGACAACCCATGCGGAGGTAGATGTCGTGACGGGAGTTTCTTCGAAGCGGGTCATCGAGAGTATCAAGCATGTCCTCGGCAGTTTTTTCCAAAACGAAACGATTCGTTTTGGCGCGTTTCCTGTCGCGGCGTTTAGTGCGATACGCGATGTTTTTCTCCATGAAGAGAGCTTCTTGTTCCTCGATATTACTGGAGAGGCAACCGACGTTTCTCTGGTGCGGGACAATCTCTTGATGGGAACTGTGTCGTTTCCGTACGGAAAAAACTTTTTTATTCGAAAACTATCCGCGGGGCTCCAAGCGCCGCAAGAAGATGCCGTATCGACATTTGCAATGTTTCTCTCCGGCACCTTGGATCAAAAGAAGCATGGGCGGGTGAAGGGGATTGTCGAAGCGAGTTCTGCAGAGTGGCTGGCGTCATTCGAAAATGCCCTCGGAGAACTTTCGAGAGAAGGGGCGCTTCCACATAAAATATTTTTTTCTTCAGATGATGACATCGCCAAAATATTTTCTAGTTTGATACAAGAGGCAAAATCAACCCTGCTTCGCGGAGAGAAATTTGAAGCACAATGCCTTGATCAATTTATTGTGGCGCGGTTTGTTTCTTTTGATACCGGGGTGGTACGGGATCCGTTCATTGTCATTGAGGCACTTTTTGCACAGAAGCTTTTTGTGCAAAAGTGATATACTGAATATATTATTTATTATGGATGGCATTATACGAAAACCAAAAAATGAAGTCCTCGGACAGGATAATTCCGCTAAGCGTCCGCCGCTTATCCTTGAGTCTTCCTTGAAGCAAGGAACTCCGGTAAAAGGGCTTGAGCGTATCGAACAGAATCCTTTTTTTGACCGTATCAATATGAAGCCTCGAGGAGAGCCGCAGGCAGTGAAGACTACGTCCCCGAAACAGTCTCGTTCGTATGGATTATGGTGGGCGCTCGCGGTGACAGTGCTTCTCAGCGCGGGGTTTGCGGTCGCAACGTACTTCTCAAGCGCGACGATAGAGCTTGTGCCGCTTACCAAGAGTGCCAATCTTGACCATGAATTTACCGCAAGTCTCGTCCCTCTCTCTGGTGACCTCGGGTTTCAATTAGTGAGCCTCACCGAAGAGACGTCAAAAGATATTCCCGCAACTGTCTCGAAAGATATCAAGCAGAAGGCTTCCGGTAAAGTCGCTATTTTCAATGCATATAGTACCAAAGAACAACGTTTGGTAAAAAATACTCGTCTCGAGTCGTCAGACCACAAGATATTTCGTATTGACGAATCAGTTGTTGTCCCGGGGGCAAAGATTGTCGGTGGCAAGGTTGTCACGCCCGGGTCAGTCGAGGTGCTCGCGTATGCGGATGCCGCCGGCGAAGAGTATAATATCGGACTTGCAGACTTTACTATCCCCGGGCTCAAAGGTGACCCACGGTATACAAAGTTCACCGCGCGGTCAAAGCCGGATTCGCCAATCAAAGGGGGATTTTCAGGTTCTGTAAAGGTCCCTACCGATGAAGCCGTCGCGGGAGCAGAGAAAGACCTGAGAGAAGAACTTAAAAAAAACGTGGTTGAAAAAGCGCGCGGACAAATTCCCGAGACTGCGGTATTTTTCCCCGGAAGCATGGTGCTTAAGTTCGAAGAAATTCCGCTCTCTCTTTCTATGTCATCAGGGGATACCGCACACCTCCGTATGCGCGCGATTGCTTCCGTTTTCTTTTTTGATAAAGAAATTCTTACGAAAAAAATTGCACAAGTGGCACTTCCTGAATTCAAAGACAATATGTTAACACTTTCAAATATTGCAACACTGGTATTTACATTCGGCACTTCTGTCGATACCGTAGTCCTTACTGATCTAAAAAATATCCGCTTTACCCTTGTGGGAACACCACTCTTTGTCGGGCAGATTGATACCCAGAAGATTGCCAGCGACCTTGCGGGCAAGGATAAGGCAACCGCAGGAAAGATCATCGCCGCCGATAGTAATGTGAAAAGCGCGAATACCGTCATTCGACCGCTTTGGAAAACAACATTTCCTGCCGATCCCACAAAAATTTCAGTAAAGATTGTTGCGGAATGATGCGAATATGGGTGGAGCAAGTATTTTCCAATCCCTAAATTACACCCAAATGGTATCATACTTTGCTGTTAATTTCTCTGAATAATTTCTGTCTTTCGACAAAGACTTTTTGTGCGGTCTCGAAGTGAGTCATGCGTTTTGTTTCCGCGAGAAGTGTTTCTTTAGTGATTCCTTTCCGTAAATACTAGACCAGTCCTGCAATAGCAACCCGTGCAAACACCGCCAGAATTGTACCGAAACTTGCCGAGCGCAGTGTCCACCAACTCATACGTTCCTTCTTTATTGCTTGTGCTTTTAAATCTGACCGTATTCCCGAGTTTGATAAACTCGGCAAGTTGTTCCACACTTACCAAATGGTCGTCTTTCATATCTATGGTATTCACCGCTTCGGGAGCTCTTTTGGGCTCCTTTTGCGTTGGAATCGTATCTCATTTAGGCGTGATTGTGTGTTGGAGAAGACAGATTCTTTGAAATTATACGATTTTATGTATAATTATAAGAGTCATCTTAAAAACAGTCTTTTTCTTGAGAAAAAGAAGAAGGTATTTGAAAAATACCATAAATTAAAAAATATGCAGTCGTAGCTTAGCTGGTTAAAGCACCACCTTGTCACGGTGGGGACCGTGGGTTCAAATCCCATCGACTGCGCAATGCAAAACACCCCCGGAAATTCCGGGGGTGTTTTGCATTGCATTGAAAAAAATGCGCAAATAGTGTATCGTGTCGGGGTGCTGGAAAAGTTTGAGGTTAAAGATATTAAGTCGTTATAGCTGTTTTGGTAAGTTTACCGCATCGTCACGCCGTGCTTATTGTAGCTGTTTTGGTAGGCTTACCGGGTTACCACGCAGTTTATACAGAGCGAATATAGGGAAAGATTCACCTCGCCGTTGTAGCTCAGTTGGTAGAGCACGTTCTTGGTAAGAACGAGGTCTCCGGTTCAATCCCGGACAACGGCTCACGCAAGTTTTTTGTAAGATTAATTATGCCACCTTAGCTCAGTTGGTAGAGCATCTCACTCGTAACGAGAAGGTCCGCAGTTCGATTCTGCGAGGTGGCTCCAAAAAGAAAAAACACCAGATGATGTTCCTTGCGGATTATTATCTGGCGCTTGATTGAATCTGCGGAATAACTTTGGGCGTGGTTTTTTTAAAAAGAATATTTTTGAAAATTTTTCTATGCGTAGGGAGAAAATCCACTAGCCCTAGTATTTCTCTCGGGGAGAGGAGCTTTGTTTCAAGGAGAGCATCCCCGTCTTTGATGAGACCCTTCGAGATTTCAATGAAATCTTCTACAATCGCGCCGTATATATAAAGAAAGTGGTTGCCCTTGTCTATCGGATCTAATAATTCACGCAGGCAGTTCTCTCCCACCACTTGTGATGTTTCTTCCCATAGTTCGCGTATTGCTGCTACTAGGGGCGATTCACCATGCTTGATATGCCCTGCGGGGAATTTCCATTTTGGCCGCAAGTGTTTTGTATTCTGCACCACGAGAACCTTGCCTTCTTTGTGATTGTACAAAATTATCAATACCGCGCCAGGGTCATCATATGGGTCTCTATTTTTCACCGTTACCTCCATTTTTTACACATTGAAAGGTCAATTAATGACTAAAAAAAATTATGGCATATTTTGTATAAAAAAGCAAATTTCTGCCACTCGGTCGCCTCTGCTATACTGGGGCAATGCAAATGACGAAAGAGGATATCAATAGTAAAATCGCCGAACTTGAAGCGGCAATGGTGACCGCGGACTTTTGGTCCGACAAAGCGCGCGCGCAGGCGACGATCCGCGAAATCCACGAGCTCAAGGAAAAGCTCGCCGGCGTGGGTAAATATGATCGCGGCAATGCCGTCATGACCATTTTCTCGGGGGCGGGGGGGGATGACGCCGAGGACTTTTCCAGTATGCTCCTCCGCATGTATACGAAATTTTTTGAAAAACACGGATTCTCGTGGACAACGGTGCATGAAAACAAAAATGACCACGGCGGGTATCGCAACATCACACTCGAGATTCATGGCAAAAGCGTGTATGGCATGCTTAAAAACGAATCCGGCGTGCACCGACTCGTACGCATCTCGCCGTTCAGTTCCAAAAAGTTGCGACACACGTCGTTTTCCATGGTGGAAGTTATCCCCGATTTCAAATCGCATGGTGATGATATCGGGGTTTCTGATCGCGATATTCGGGTCGAGTTCAGCCGTTCTTCGGGGCCGGGCGGGCAGAATGTGAACAAGCGCGAGACGGCGGTGCGCGTCGTGCACATACCCACGGGGATTGCCGTGCATGTGGAGACCGAGCGTTCGCAGGAGCAAAATCGTGAGCGCGCGGTGCAAATCCTCAAAGGCAAGCTCTACAAAAAACGTGAAGAAGAGCGCAAGGCGGCGGAATCAGGAATGTACATTAGTAAAACAACCGACATCGAATGGGGAAATCAAATCCGCTCCTACGTCGTTCACCCCTACAAGATGGTCAAGGATCACCGCACGGGAGTAGAGACCGGAAACGTGGACGCCGTGCTCGAAGACGGGGAGATTGAGGCGTTCATTGAAGCGGAGAGGGAATTGTAGGGTAGAAAGTAGAATATGGAATATGGAATATTGAATTTTGAATAGAAACACACACGGGGGGGGCGCGGCTTCGGATAAGGGGAATGATTTACTTCGACAATGTCTCAAAGGTCTATCCCGACGGAACCAGTGCGCTCGACGGGGTGACCTTTTCGGTCGACCAAGGAGAGTTTATTTCCATCGTGGGACACTCCGGTGCGGGAAAGACGACACTTATCAAACTTCTCTTGGGGGAAGAGCACCCCACGAGTGGGTCGGTTTCTTTTGATTCCGTCGATATCCAAAAAGTTCGCGCTAAAGATATGCCCACTCTTCGACGCCGCATCGGTGTTATTTTTCAAAATTTTCGCTTATTGCCGACAAAGACCGCGTATGAAAATGTGGCGTTTGCCATGGAAGCGGCGGGCAAGACCGACGAAGAAATCGCCTCCGACGTGCCCCACGTGCTCGAGCTCGTCGATCTTTCCAAGAAAATGTGGAATTTCCCAAGGCAGCTCTCTGGCGGGGAGCTCCAGCGGGTCGCTATTGCGCGCGCAATCGTCAATCATCCGGATCTTATCATCGCCGATGAGCCGACGGGGAATCTTGACCCGGTGAACACGTATGAAATCATACAAATCCTCAAAAAGATCAATGACATCGGAACGACCGTTATCTTGACGACACACAACAAAGGCGTGGTCGAGGCATTGGGAAAACGTGTCATTACCATGGATCACGGCAAGGTGGTCCGTGACGATGCTACGGGGAAGTACGCCTTGTAGCCATGAGTATATAGTCTGCGACGGTGATGTGATAGAATAAATAAAAATCATTATGCTCTGGGTAAACACAAAAAGAATCATTAAAGCGGGGTTCATCAACTTTTGGCGAAACGGCAGTGTTTCGCTCTCCGCGGTCTTTGTCATGGTTGTCGCCTTGTTCATGATTGGCTCGACATTTCTCCTAACCGCATTTTTGGGCACCGCCCTCAAGGACCTCGAGAATAAAATAGATATTAATATTTATATTGCGGTCGGTACCAAGGAGTCCGAAATCATGGATCTCAAACAGCGCCTCGAGGGTTTGCCCGAGGTGGAGACTGTTTTGTATGTTACGCGCGAACAAGCACTCGAGAATTTTCGCGAGTTACATAAAGATGATCACCGAATCATTCAGGCGCTCGATGAAGTGGGTGATAATCCGCTCACTGCAATCCTTAATGTAAAAGCAGAGGAGCCTTCGCAATACGAAGGGATCTCTAATTTTTTACAAGGAAAGAGCGCGCTCGTTTCCGGAGCATCCTCAATCATTTCTAAGGTGAATTATAATGACAACAAGATTGCTATCGATCGTTTGTCGCGGCTTATCGAAGGGGTAAAAAAGCTCGGGAGCATCATTACCGCGCTTCTCATCGGTATTTCGGTGCTCATCACATTCAATACGGTCAGACTCGCTATTTTTATCGCGCGGGATGAGATCAGCGTGATGCGTCTTGTGGGGGGCGGCAACCACTATATTCGTGGACCGTTCCTTGTCGAGGGGGTCATCTACGGCCTCGTGGCTGGACTACTCACGATGATCCTTTTTTATCCAGTCACATACTGGCTGAAGAATGTGACGCAGGGGTTCTATGGCGGAATTGATTTACTTCAGTATTTCGTCGCGAACTTCGTAGATATTTTTCTCATTACCGTACTTACCGGTATGGTGCTCGGGGCGGTCTCGAGTTACCTAGCCGTCCGCAAGTATTTATCCGTCCATTAATCACGAGAGTTATCCGCATATCTTTGCCATGAAGAAAAAATCGCGAAAATATATTTTTGTTGTAGGGGGGGTTATTTCCGGCGTCGGCAAGGGGATCACCGCATCGTCCATCGGCAAGATTCTGCAGGCGCACGGGTATTCGGTGACGGCGATAAAGATCGATCCGTACGTGAATGTCGACGCCGGCACCATGAACCCAACCGAGCACGGGGAAGTTTTTGTATTGAATGACGGCGACGAGACAGATCAGGACATGGGGAACTATGAGCGCTTTTTGGGTATGTCGCTCTCGCGCGATAACTATATGACCACAGGGCGTGTGTACTTGTCGGTCATTGAGAAAGAGCGCGCGCTTGCGTACAATGGCCGGTGCGTCCAGGTGGTACCCCATATTCCATACGAGGTAATCGAGCGCATTGAGAGGGCAGGGGAAAAGGCGAACGCCGAGGTCGTGGTCATCGAAGTCGGCGGCACGGTTGGTGAATATGAGAACATTTTGTTTCTCGAGACCGCGCGCATGATGAAGATAAAAAATCCCGCCGATGTGCTCTTTGCTATCGTTTCGTACCTGCCGACACCGACGACGGTGGGTGAGATGAAGACCAAGCCGACCCAGCACGCGGTGCGCGCGCTCAACAGCGCCGCGATTCAACCTGACTTCATCATTGCGCGAAGCAATACTCCCATCGACACCAAACGCAAGGAAAAACTTGCGCTCTTTTGTAATGTGACGCCCGAGAGTGTCATTTCCGCGCCCGATGTGGAGAGTGTCTACGATGTGCCTATTAATTTTGAAAAAGATGACCTTGGAGAAAAGATTTTGAAGAAACTGGGACTTAAGTCGCACGGCAGGAACGGTCGCTGGCATGAGTGGGAGGGGTTTGTTCGTAAAGTGCATCGCGCCAAAGATACTGTCCGCATCGCCATCGTCGGCAAATATTTTGATACGGGGGATTTTATGTTTGCGGATTCGTACGTGTCGATCATCGAGGCAATTAAATACTCCGCGTACCATGCGGGCAAGAAGCCCGAGCTCGTGTGGCTCTCGGCGACGGAGTTTGAGGGGAAAAAATCATCGCTTGCCGAACTGAAAAAATTTGACGGCATTCTTGTGCCCGGTGGGTTCGGCTCGCGCGGTGTGGAGGGGAAACTCGCCGTCATCCGTTACGCACGTGAGCACAAGATTCCGTACTTCGGTATCTGTTATGGCATGCAACTTGCGGTTATCGAGTATGCGCGGAACGTACTGGGATTTAAAGACGCAAACTCGCGCGAGATCGACCCCAAGTCAAAACACATCGTCATCGACATCATGGAAGGACAAAAGGAAAATATCGAAAAAGGAAACCTCGGCGGGAGCATGCGTCTCGGTGCGTATGAGGCAAAACTTAAAAAGGGAACCATTGCACGCGGCGCGTATGGCGTAGACACAATCATTGAGCGCCACCGTCACCGCTTTGAGGTTGCCCTTGAGTATGTAGAAGCGCTCGAGGCAAAAGGCCTCGTCTTCTCGGGGTGTTCCCCCGACGGCACACTCATGGAAATCGCGGAGCTTCCCAAATCCGAACACCCTTTTTTCCTCGGTACTCAATTTCACCCCGAATTCCAAGCACGCCCGCTCGACCCGCACAAACTTTTTTCCGCATTTGTAAAGGCGGCGATAGAGCGGAAGAAAAAACGTTGACATTTTTTTAATACTGAATTATTGTACGAGAGGATCCGCACAGGAGCGGATTTTGTTGTTTTGATTTTTCAATTTTTTAGCCACAAGAAAGAAGAAGATGAAAACCGGAGCATTGGTAGGGCGTACAAATCAAGGAGATAGGATAGATCCTCAGTGGTTCATTTCCATGGTCAATGGAAGTTCCAGACTGGATGAAGACCGGAGTCCACCATCGGAGAACATCTAAAGCCCCACTGCACTCGTCGGGAAGAGCTCACCCCGTTTATTTTTACGGGATTGAGGATGGTCATGGTAAAACTCACTCTATGAAAAGCTCGTTTGATCTTCCTGCGGTATTCTGTGTCGAGAAGGACTCTCACAAGGATCGGACGTACAAAATCGTAGACGGCACGCCCAAGACAGACCTTCACGACGAGGATGACTACGAGATTATTCCTAATTTTGAAGACTGAGTTCCTGACTCAAAAAACTAAAAAGTATTGAAAGAAATTATGAACGACTCGCCGGCAAGTATTCGCCCGCGGGTCGTTTTTCTTTTTGGGTAGCAGTTTCGATTTTCTTGAAAATACCGCCCATTTTTGCTACTATCCGTAAGTGTTCGAAGGCTACCATAGTCTTTGGAGCATACCTTGCGAGATCATCTAGCGGTAGGATGCAGCTCTCTGAAAGCTGTCACCTTGGTTCGAATCCAAGTCTCGCAGCAGCCATGTGAGATAGACCGAGGCTTACATATCAACATATTTTAGAGTTCAAAAGTACGCACCCGTCATGGGCTCGAACTTTCCTCAAAAAAGTGAAGAGATGTAAAACTTCGATCGGAATCTCCAATTGGTACTATTCCGTAAATTGCATACCTGCTGAGCGCAGTATTCAGAGCATAAAAGCACCCAACCGGGTGCTTTTATGCTTATACGGTCAAAAATGATAAAATTGATTTTATGGAATTCAAACAGTCTACTTTTGGCGACATCATAGAAAGTGAACGAGAAATGTTTTTGACCGCATCAGATCGCTATGGCGACTTTTTTATAAATGCTTCCGAGTTTAATGTACTACTAAACGAGTTTATTAAATCAGTTGATCCAGATCGATTTATATTTGCTATGTTTCTTTCGCAAATAAGGAAACACGCGACGCTCGCGTTGCTTTCCGCAGTACGTCTTCATCACGTGCAAACTTCAATGAACCTAAGACAGGTTCTTGAGGCGGGGTCGTGTGCGGCATATGCCATAGCAAATATTGGAAAAGAAGATTTTGCAGACTTTGATGAGAATGGCTTTTTGGATCCTTCTCAAAAACTCACGAATAAGAGATATAAGTGGCTCGAGGAGAACTTCCCAGCTGGGTCTACGGCTATCTTGAATATGAAGAAAACCATCAACAATTCTTCGGCACATGCGAATATTGTCTATGCACATAACAATTTTAGATTTGATGAAAAGACTGGGAAATTTTCTACACCATTTTTCGACATAGAGGACGAGTACTGGGTCAAAACGGATTTGTGGTCTATTGCTAATATAATTATGGGTTTGGTTGATCTGTTTTATGGAGTAAACAAAGATAGAAATGTTATCAAATTTATAGATGACTTTGTGCCACGATTGAAGGCTTTAGAAAAAGAGAATCATCAACTTAAGGCAATAATGATGGGAACAGACCGATTCAAAAAGATTCAAGAAGCAAGTGGTCAGTAGGCTGTTATTTGAGAAGCGATATCTGTTTTTCTTTGAGCACCAACTTGCTTCGCAGATGACTTAGCAACTCTCGCTTCTCGTATATAGATCGCTTTCGTAGAATGTGCTTCGCGTAGTTTCTGATGTCGATATCCTTGATTTTCACTTTCTCCATTACTTCTCGTCCAAGCACTGATTCTTGGAACTCATTGTGTTGCTCAATCTCGGCTTTAATCTTGTCTTTCATTCCGATCTCGTCGAGCGATACTATGTCAAGGATGTTGGCGAGTTGTTCGACCAGATCCTCCTCTCGAATGTATCCGCATGGGCAGTTCTTGTCCTTGAATTTCGTGCATCCGTAGTACACATACCTGTTTGTCGTCCCATCTTTGAGCTTCTTAAATTTCTCATCAGCCGTCACTCCCGATCCGCAGAGTCCGCAGGTAATCATCTTTGTGAAGGCAAACTCCTTGTCTTGGGCTCTCACTCCATAGTCATTCGTAATCTTGTTCTGTACTTGAGCGTATAAATCTTTGGTTATGATCGGATCATGCTTACCGACGTACCATTGTCCACCACCTTTCGGGTATTCAAACTCGCCATAGTAAAAAGTGCTTTTTAGAATTATGTAGACATTGCTCAGCGTGAGAGGTTTTCCATGTTTTGTCTTGAATCGTATATCCTCAGCTAGCCATTTGAATAGTTTTCGACCAGACCATCCATCATACGCAACTTTTTCGAACATTTGTTTGATCACGCCAGCTCGTTGTTCATCAAGAACCACTTCGCACTTTCTGTTTCTATCTGAATGACTCAGATATCCAGTCGGAGGCACTGATGGCCAGAGTCCCATCTCACACCGCGCCCGAAGTCCTCGCTTCACATTGACCATCTTGTTGTCATTCTCAAGTTTTGCTTGCGACCCAAGAATCATCAGGAGGAATTTCTCGTTCGGGTTGTTTGTGAACTTCTGTCCGTAGGTGCGTATCTCGTGGAGCAGTTTCTGATCCATCAGGTCTACCACCGATCCAAGGTCTCCGGCGTTTCTCGACAGGCGATCGGGTGCCCATGTCAGAATGCCATTGAATTTACCTTGCCTGATTTCGTTGATTAGTTCGTTGTATACTGGCCTCTGCCCAACCTCTTTGGAAGAGTGCGACTCTCGCTTGATCTCGACTATTTCAAGCCCCTCGCGCTCGGCGAGACTAATCATCTCCCTTACCTGCGACTCTATTGATAATGCTTGCTTGTCCTCTTGCTCCGTTGATTTACGGGCATACAGACAGTACTTAATCGTTGGTGGGGTTACCTCTGGTGCCATCCCCATCGCTGGCTTTTGTGTTGTTTTTTCCATACAACACAAGGAATGACGCATACCTCTCTAGGAGTCCAGAGCGTCCTAAACGCCCTAAGTTGGTAACTTATGAGTCAGAATATGGTCTATTGCTCGCTGGAAACATACCCCTTTTCCTGAGAGGGGTCGGATTGTCTAACCATGCTGGTCTAGGAAAAGTACCAGCAGTTCCTCCTGACCTATTATTTTCAAGTGTCTTGACTACGAGATATGCAAAAGCGTCTGCAAGGTCATCATGCCTTTCTTTTCCAAACCCTAACAACTGCTGAATGAGTTCTTCGCATCCTGTGTGCGGGAAGAACACACGAGTGTCCTTCATCATGGGAGTTGCAAGACGCAAACGCGCCGCTTTATCGCTCCCTTTGGTCGGAGCGGCTTCGACATCATACTTGCTCTGTTCCAGAAGCTGGACGAGTGCTTTTTGATACGCCACATCCTCTATATAGAACTTCACACGCGAACACTTCTGCAGGTGGAGTGCATCCAAAGATTTGATGCGATCGACTTGAGCTGGAAATGTGAGACGTTCATTTATGGGATGAGGCTGGATGTAAATTTTGAGGTTCTTTCCGTACCCATAGATATATCCAATGACCATGGCGGTATAGTCAGCGGACTGTTTCTCACTAATCGCAAGATCAACCCCGATAGCTATCGTCTGGGGTTTACCACTCGGCAGGTCATCATAGCGATGTATCCATTCAGGGTGAACAACTCGCTCTGCGGTGGAAATGATCTTGAGTTCATATTCCCGATACCACGCGATATCATCCATAGTCTTTTCTTTTTCTTCCCTGATACTTTCTGGTGTCGGATATTTCCCCGGCCACAGAGGGTTTCCGTGTTCATCAATGATCGGATACTCACGATACGTTCCGTGCATTCGCTCCATGTCGCCATTTTCGATTTTCATCTGAAGGCGCTTCAATACCGAATCTTCGTGCAATAGGTTTCCTACTGCGATAATGCGAGTTCGCTTGTCTCCAGCTGGGATAATTTCACTTGTAAGCCAGTTAAAAACCTTGTCCCTGCCTTCTCGAGTTTTAACCGAGTTCGTATCTTCAATGTCGTCGAGAATAATGAGATCGGGACGATGCTCATCATGACGCATACCGCGAATGCTCTGCTCAGTTGAGCTGATCATGATCTTCACGTTCAGTCTTTTGATAATGAGAGCGGTCGCATTACCCAGGCTATTCTTTTCTTCTTCAAACGGCCCGAGGTCTTTCCGCAAAAGCTCGTTATTGAGGAGTTGATTTTTGATGTTTGAGAGATACTGTCGAGACTTCTGCTCGGTCTGTCCGCAGATCACTATAAACTTCCGCTGTTGCACGCCTAAAATCGACCACAGAACATACGCGGTAGTGATGATGGTCGATTTGGCAGATCCTCGGAACGCGACGATAACCGCGAGCTTGATCGCATCGTCTTCAAGAATGCGGAATATCTCCTCATGGAAAGGAGCTGTCTCGTATTCCATGTATCGATGGAAATAGATGGGAAAGAAATGCTCAAAACTCTTTTGAACGACGTTCTTTCGCAGTACTTTATCAATGAGAATCTTCTCGAATAGATCCTCGACTCTATTTTTCTTTTTTCTTGCCATGGTTTCGAAGGGATGAAAGCTTCAATGCTTCCCGTATCAGTTTCTTTTGCTCCTTAGTGAGTGGTTCGTCTTTGCTTGATACTGAACCAGACAGCTCAAGCTTGTTGCTGTACCGAGAATTGTGAGTTGAGAGATACAATCGGATTGCCTCAATCTTTTTGTCTCCGATAAGAGAGAAGAGTTGGTTCTCGGCAATGTCAGACATAAACGTTCTGCCCTCAACAAGAGCTTCGTCGACCTTTTTTTCGAACTTTCCGCTTGCTTTGATCCATCGGTATACAGTTGCTCTGGCAATGCCAACTTTTTGGCAGGATGTCTCGATAGTTGGGGTACGCTTCAACTGTTCAAGGAATGCCTTTTTGAGTTTGTTCTGACGAGCTTTGATGGTGTCGCGCCTGCTCATATCTTTTTGGCTTTAAGCCCGGTTAACTTCTGGAATCGATCAATAATGGTCTGGCAATATTCTGGATCAAGTTCGACGCCGATGCAGACGCGCTTTGTCTGTTCACACGCGAGCAATGCCGTACCTGATCCGAGGAAGCCGTCATACACCACATCTCCGATGCGTGTGCTGTTGAGAATTAGTCGACGAATGAGATCCAGCGGTTTGGTCGTCGGATGCATCTTGCTCTTGTTCGGTTTTGGGCAAACCAAGACACTCTTATCTTTTGACTTTAGAAACTCATGAACGCCGTACCAGCCGTACGCAATAAGCTCGTGCTGGGGAGCATAATCCATGCGACCAATCACTGCGTGAGTTTTGACCCATATCAGAAGCTGTCCAAATTTGAGACCGGTCTCAAGCATTCCTTCACGAAGCGCAAAGACCATCTTGTCCGAGTTGAAGATATAGAAGCTATTTTTGCGCTCAAGGTGTGGAAGTACCGCCTCGATCCAGTCGCGGGTGAACTTTCGGTACTCCTCATCGCTTTGGAGGTGGTCTCCCGCGATTACTTTGTTCTTCGCTAGCGTTTGGAAGCCCTCTTTGCTTTCGGTTACCGCAACGCCATAAGGAGGATCAATTACTACCGCCTTGATTTTGCGTTTTCCAACTAGCTTGGCAACCATGTCCTTGTTGCGAGAATCTGCGCAGAGAAGGAGATGATTGCCAAGGCGAAATGCTTCTCCATATTTAATTAAGTTTGGTGACTTGTTCATGTGAGATTTTCTTAAAGCGATTAATAATGACCTGACAAAATACTGGCTCCATTTCGCAAAGGTACGCGGTCCGTTTAAGTTGTTCGCACGCCGAGAGGATGCTTCCTGATCCAGCCGTCAGATCAAGTACGACATCGCCAGGACGAGTGCAACGGCGCAATGCCTTCTCGTGGAGAGTCGGGCTTTTTTGAGTCGGATGTTGATATTCAGAACTCGGCAATCGCTTCACGAGCCAGATATTGAAGAGGTCGAGTATGTCGTCGGTAAGGCGGTTGCCTGTGGTAACTTCTTTATTCTGAATCTCATTCAAGTTCTTGATCTTGTCGTTAAGCCAAGGACGGCCAACAGTTCCGTACACGCAAAATTCGGTTACCTTGTTGAATGCAACTTTTGGTGTGGGTGATTGATTGTCCTTAATCCAAATGCAAAGACGCTTGGAATCAATACCAAGCTCTCGATATGCTTTTTGGAATAACCACACATAGCGTTCGTCGCACCAGAACATCACGTGAGTGTCTGGCTTCGCTACCGATAGCGCATTCTGCATTACTGACTTCACGAATGTCTCGTATTCCGCATCAGACTTGCTGTCGTTAGTGGTACCACCGTACTTGCCTTTGTTGCCGACACCCTTGTTGTATGAGAGGCCAATGTTGAACGGCAAGTCATCATTGATGAGGTCTACTTTTACATTGCCCATCAACTTTTGAACGCTCTCAGTTTTGGTCGCGTCTGAACAAAGTAAACGATGACGTCCAAGAGCGAAGTAGTCTCCGTGCTTGATGCCAGTATCCTTTGCTTTTTCAACCTCCTCATCCTCGTCGAATTCGTCGTCACTGATCTCTAGGTTGTCGTCATAAATATTAGACAAGTCGAGAGAATCAAAACCTGCCGTGAGAAGCTCTCCGAGGTCGAACTCAGCGGCGAGCTTCTCGAAGTCCCACGATCCACCCGAACGATTCGAGGTAAGGAGATAGTCACGGAACTCTGCTTCCGTGAGTGGTCTATTCGGCACCCGTACTTCAATTTCTTCTTCACCTCTACCAAGAAGGGAGAGCGCAAGTACCCTCTGGTTGCCAGCCACCAAGGTGCCGTCCGTGTTGATGCACGGAAGCTCGGCGACATTGAATTTCTTGAGACTGCGCTTCAACCCCTCAAGCTGGGTTTCTGATAGTGTGCGAGGATTCTTTTCGTAGCGAATAAGATCTTTCACTTTTCGGCGTTCCGTACGCCACTCTAATTTCTTTGCCATAGTTGTGTGATTAATAATTGATAATCAGTACAACAAAAACACCAACCGCAGTGGTTGGTGTTAGTGCATAAGAAAAGGAGGCAGAGATACTTAACGAATGCAACAACAGCAACCGATTTGGTTGTATTGTTACCTTCGTCAAAGACCCCTTGATCAGAATTTAAAACTTCTGTCCGGCAAACTCCCTCGACTCATGAACGTGATAGACGTTCATCCGCGTATCTCAACGCGCATAAGGCAATACTTTATGTTTTCAATGTACTACATACAGTTTAGTACGCAGGGGGAAAATTGCAATAGACTCTTAGGATCGTTGTCTACAGCTGTAGACAACCGAGCTACACAAATCTCCAAAAGTAAGCTGGAATGGAGCTGTAGCAATTTTTTTGCTATAATTTATTCACAGCTGAATATCAGTCGACCTAACCCCTTTGGAATCCCCAAAGGATATGGTCGCAAAGCCCGCTAGAGATCAAAGGACTCCCAGTCAGAGTCACTCTAGCGGGTCATATCGGGAAACCGGTATGGGTATGGCCGAAAGGTTGTATCGCAATGGCTGGGAGCCTTTTGATTATCTGAAGGTTTCCGTCGTTCAAAAACCCGCTAGAGAACATATGTATAAAAGAATTCCCGTGAGTAAGCTCACGGGCACTGAACAATTTAAGAATGTAGGTTCCAAGAAATTCTCCGTGCAGGAGTTTTGGAGTTATGGATTTTCCAACCTCAACTCAAATGTCCTGCGAGGAGCACTCGCAGAATTTATCGTGGAGAACGCACTTCGGGGGAGTGAGCAAATAGATGTTCGCAATCCATGGGGCGACTCAGACGTTATCGCGCCAGATGGAAAAAAGATTGAGGTGAAGTGTTGCTCGTATATTCAGGATTGGGATCAGAATGATTTTTCAAAAATCCTCTGGAGCGGGCTCAAAGCCAAGACCCTCTATTGGTCTTCAGCAGTTAGTGATTTCCCGAGAAGTCCTGCCGATTATAAATCGGATATTTATGTACTCGCGCTTTTCAAACACCAAGACCACGCCACGCTCGATATCCTTGATATGAACCAGTGGTGTTTTTACGTACTTTCAAAAGACCGAATTAAAGAGTTATCCAAAAATGGGAATAGTATCTCGCTCATTCGCCTAGAAAAATTTGATATTACCCCAGTCGGCTTCACTGAAATCTCCAAAACGATAGCCGACATTCCAGCTCTAAATTGACCTTTCTTTTTGTCTCAAAATGGTGTAAACTAATGGTAAGTTAGCTTTATGCCAACAAATCACGACAAAAACCTTTCCGCCCTCCCCGATATCCTGACACTCCAACAGGCGTGTGATGTTTTGAATTGCCATCCAAACACACTCCGCAGTTGGGACAACAAAGGTATTTTGAAGGCAATACGCTTTGGAGCACGGAGAGATCGTCGTTATCGTAAGGAGGATATTTTGAAAGTGCTCAATCAGAAATAAAAATATGAAGATTACCGATCAACACGCTAAATATTTTGCATACGAGCTGACGAAGCGTTGTTCTTCCAATAGTTTGGAGAAACTTTCCTCTACACTTTCAAACGCTCAAGTTGATCTGAACCCTCATCAGATTGAGGCGGCACTTTTTGCTTTCAGGTCACCGCTCTCAAAAGGTGCGATTTTAGCCGACGAGGTTGGACTTGGTAAAACTATTGAGGCAGGACTCGTTCTCTCTCAAAAATGGGCTGAGAGAAAGAGAAACATTCTTCTAATCGTTCCTTCAAGTTTACGAAAACAATGGAACGACGAGCTATCGGAGAAATTCTTTCTACCTTCAATAATTCTTGAAGCAAGATCTTTTAATCAATACATAAAAGATGGAAATCTGAATCCATTCAATCAGGAGGATAAAATCATCATCTGCTCATACCACTTTGCTCGTTCCAAGTCTCCATATATCAAACAAACAAAATGGGATTTGGCAGTAATAGATGAGGCACACCGCCTCCGTAATGTATATAAAACAAGCAATAAGATTGCGCGTGAAATTAAAGATGCGCTGACCGAAGTCCCCAAGATTCTACTTACCGCAACCCCACTTCAAAACTCCCTACTCGAACTCTACGGACTGGTGAGTATCATTGATGATCACGTGTTTGGTGATCTAAAAAGCTTTAAAGCAAATTATGCACGGGTTTCCCGCGAGCAAGATATTTACGAAAATGAGCTCGGTCTTGTTGAGCCAAAACAAGAAATGTTTGTCGATTTACGCAACCGCTTAAAGCCAGTCTGTATTCGTACACTTCGTCGCCAGGTACTGGAATATATCAACTATACGGAACGAAAACCTATCACGCAGGATTACGTTCCTACCGAACAGGAAGTTGAGCTTTATGACGGAATGTCTGAGTATCTTCAGCGAACAAAACTATACGCACTTCCTTTTAGTCAGCGCCAACTCATGACTCTTATTTTGCGAAAGCTTTTGGCATCGTCTTCTTTCGCTATCGCCAGCACTTTGGATAAATTGGTATATAAACTCGAACAGCTAATCGTAGATACAAAAGCAAAAATACCTACTCAAGATGGTGGCATCGCCGGTATCGAACAAAACTTTGAAGCTTTTGAGGAAATGTCCGACGAGTGGATTGATGACGAGGAGGGTGAAGATGATAAAGAAGAGAAAGAACAGAAGGCTCTTACAGAGAAAGATATTGTGCTCATGGAGCAGGAAAAAGCCGATCTAGAAAGATTCCGTAATCTAGCACAGAAAATATATACGAACTCCAAAGGGGACGCTTTGCTTACTGCCCTCAAAAAAGGTTTTGAAATGACCGCCGAGCTAGGTGCTAAAAAGAAAGCAATCATTTTTACTGAGTCCACTATTACACAACGATACCTAGCAGAAACTCTTCTGGGTAATAATGGTTACAAAGACAAAATCGTTTTGTTTAATGGTTCAAATAACGACGATAAATCAAAAGAGATATACAAAAACTGGCTCGCAAAAAATAAGGACACTGACAAAATAACAGGATCAAAGACAGCCGACACCCGAGCGGCACTCATCGAATATTTCAAAGACGAAGCAGAAATCATGATTGCGACCGAAGCGGGAGCTGAGGGCGTGAATCTGCAATTCTGTTCATTGGTTATTAACTACGACTTACCGTGGAATCCTCAACGAATTGAACAGCGTATAGGTCGTTGCCATCGTTACGGACAGAAGCATGATGTTGTCGTAATCAACTTCGTAAACAGAAAGAACGCCGCAGACCAACGTGTCTATGAACTGTTAGATCAGAAGTTTAAATTGTTTAAGGGTGTATTCGGTGCAAGTGACGAAGTGCTAGGTTCTATTGAATCAGGTGTTGATTTTGAAAAGCGTATTGCGGGAATCTATCAGACATGCCGTACAGCCGATGATATCAATACCGCCTTCGATAAGCTTCAGGAAGAGATGGACGAAAGTATACAGAGTAACTTATCTGATACACGTCAAAAACTTCTGGAAAACTTTGATGCTGAAGTTCACGAAAAGCTTAAACTCAACCAAAGAGAGAGTCAGTCATACCTTGATACCTATGAACGCTGGCTGTGGGACGTTACTCGTTACTACTTGGGGGATAATGCTGACTTTGCCGAGCATGAGTATTCTTTTTCTCTCAAAGTAAATCCTTTTCAAAATGAGGACATAGATCCAGGTCCATACAAGATCGGTAAAAATGTGGAAGACGCGCACGTCTATCGCCCCGGGCACTCCTTGGCACAAAGAATATTGAATGAGGTTAAAAACAAACAGATTGAGTCTGCTGAGATTGTTTTTGATTATTCAAATCACTCGTCTATTATTTCCGTACTAGAACCACTTGTCGGTAAACATGGAACCTTAAAAGTTTCTAACTACACTGTTGAGGCTTTTGAAAAGGAAGATGCGGTTGTCGTGTCTGCGCTCGATAATAATGGAGAGCCTATTGAAAGAGACATAATTAAGAAACTATTCTCGCTTTCTGCTCAATCAGTTACACCTAAAGCGCTGTCACCTGAAGAGTCCACGAAGCTAGATGAGCTTGAGCAACAAACTATCTCTATAATTTCTGGGCAGATCGCAGAAAGAAACAGTGAGTTTTTTGATGACGAAGTAGATAAACTCGATAACTGGTCAGATGATGTAAAGAAAGGTCTCGAGCTTGATCTAAGGAAGCTTGATATTGATATCAAGACAGCCAAAACAAATGCCAAAAAAATTGTTAATCTTGAGGAGAAGCTCAAGGCTCAGCGGGAAATCAAGGATTCCGAGAAAAAACGTAATGAGATGCGTAGAAAGTTATATGAGGCACAGGACGAGGTAGAGATTAAAAAAGAAAAGTTACTGGAAGGAATAGAAGCTCAGCTAAAGCAGAAGTCACAGATAGAAACATTATTTACAATCAGCTGGAAAATCATTTAACAATTATGAGCAATAACAAACAAAAACTAGAGCTTACATGGATCGGGAAAAACAATCCCGAGTATGATATTGCCAATATTGAACCGCGCATTTTAGAAGAGCGGACTGATTTATCGTATGGCGACAAAGATACCGAGAATATGATTATTCACGGTGATAACCTCCTGGCTCTTAAAGCTCTTCTACCAGAATACGAAGGTAAGGTGAAATGTATTTATATTGATCCACCATACAATACTGGTAATGCTTTTGAGCATTACGACGACAGTGTTGAGCATTCCACATGGCTCTCACTTATGAAGCCGAGGCTTGAATTGCTAAGGGCCCTTTTGGGTGACGATGGAAGTATTTGGATTTCAATAGATGAAAAGGAAGCCCATTACCTAAAAGTGTTGTGCGATGAAGTTTTTGGAAGAAATAATTTTATTATTCAAACAACAATTAAAAGGGGTTCGGCAACAGGTCATAAAGCAATTAACCCCACCCCTGTTCAGGTTTGCGACCTAATGTTGTGTTATGCAAAAAGCAAAGAAAATTGGATTTATAAGCCAGTTTATCAAGAGCGAGATTATGACAAAGCATACTCTCAGTATATTGAAAACTATGAAGAGGGTTTTGAAAACTGGAAATTTGTTTCACTTAAGGAAATTCTTAAAAAAGATAATCTTAAAATAGAGACGGCATTAAAAAACTTTCCCGAGCGCATTATAAGATTTGCGCAACCAGATTATAAGGGAGTTGGGCAAGAAACAAGGGATTATATCGATCTTTCTAAAAAAGAACCGAGTAAGATACACAAACAATCCAGAGAGGGCTACCCAGATATTTATTTGATAAATGGAAACAGAATTTTGTTTTACAAAGACAAGATGAAAGAAATAAATGGGTCATTTGTGACGGCAGAACTTGTAACTAATCTTTGGACTGATATGAACTATCAAGGAATTGCAAGCGAAGGAGACGTGGTATTCCTAAAAAGTAAAAAACCAGAGCTTCAAATAAAAAGGATTTTAGAAATGTCTACTCAATCAGGAGATACCGTTCTCGACTCATTCCTTGGTTCTGGAACAACTTCAGCCGCCGCCCACAAAATGAATAGAAAATATATAGGTATTGAAATGGGAGAACATGCTTACACACATGTACACAAAAGGATGAAAAATGTTGTAGACGGCATTGATCAAAGTGGAATAAGCAAAGCTATGAAATGGCAAGGTGGGGGTGGATTTAAGTTTTATGAACTTGCGCCAAGTTTCGTAGTGATTGATGAATTTGGTAATCCGGTGATTGATAGCTACTACAATGACACTAAGCTCATCCGCGCGATGTGTAAGCTAACCAACTACACGTTTGCCCCAAGCCCTGCTGTCTACTGGAAGCACGGTAAAGGCCAAGGCAACAATAGTATTTATGTAACAACCCAGATGCTTTCTGTGGCAATGGTTCAACAGATTGTGAGTCATCTTGGTGCAAACGAGACACTCCTCATCTGTCCAAAGAAATTTGAACCTGGATGTGAGAAGGTAGATAACCGTATCACTATCAAAAAGATACCGCAGTCAATTTTGAAGGCGTGCCAATTTGGAAAGAAAGAATACCTGCTTCCTATCAAAGAACGAGCGATGGAAGAAGTTGACGAAGACGAAGTTGATTCTGACGAAAACTAATATGTCTACTTTTATGAACCGAGAACAAGCCCTGCAATACATAACAAACGCAATGAGTTTGCGAGATCCTCAAGAAAAAAGCTTGGTGTTTTTTGCTGACTACCTAGAAGGAGATGCTGGCAAAAAGGTATTGGCGAGAATGAAGAAAGAAAATCGTGGAAGCGTCGAGGATATTGAGGCTTCGACCAAAGAGTACTCTCAAGCAATACCCGACCTGAGACAGTTTCAATCTTTCGAACGAACCTTCCCTGCATATACCTTTGCACTGGCTACTGGTGTGGGCAAAACTCGTCTTATGGGTGCCTTTGTAGCGTATCTCTACCTTGTTTACGGTATACAGCATTTTATGATCGTTGCCCCGGGCAATACCATCTATCGCAAGTTGGTAGATGATTTCAGCAAAGCCAACAATCCCAAGTATGTTTTTCGAGGAATTGAAGAGCTTACGACTTCGAATGTAAAAGTTATCACCAAGGACAACTATGCCCAAAGCCAGATGGCGCAACTTTTTGCAAACAAGATAGAAATTAACATTTTCAATATTCAGCAATTTGCGCAAAAGGATATAGAGAAAGAAAAAGGTATTACCAAGTTTAGTGAAATGCTCGGGGAATCATATTTTGAATATCTTAGTTCTCTCGATGATCTTGTTGTATTGATGGATGAATCGCACCACTACCATGCCGATGCGGCAATGGGTTCGCTTGACCGTATAAACCCTTTGTTTGGACTTGAATTTACTGCTACGCCCTATCTTGCTCCGACGAGTACAAAGAAAGGCACGGGGCTTATTCTCAAGAAAAATATCTTCTACGCATATAATCTTGGAAATGCTATTCGGGACGGGTATGTAAAAGATCCGTGGGTAGGCACAGAAGCCGATGTTGATTTTGGCCAGTGGGATGCGGAGTCCATAGAAACCGATGCTCGTAAACTACAGCTCGCCGCCTTTTTTCATGAACGCACGAAAGTTGCTTTGAAAGAATACGCTATTGAAAACAATAGACATGAAGTAAAGCCCGTCATGCTTGTTGTGGCAAAGGATACTGCCCACGCGAGTGCATTGCGTATGTTGATTGATAGCGAACAGTTTAGAGGTGGTGCGTATAAGGGCAAGGTAATCGAAGTTCATACAAAAACAAAAGGCGACGAAGCGGATGAGACAATTGAAAAGCTTATATCACTTGAACACCCAGATAACATCGTGGAAATTGTCATCCATGTAAATATGCTCAAGGAGGGGTGGGATGTTGCTAATATTTATACGATTGCACCAATAAGGTCTTCGGTGGCACAAATTTTAACTGAGCAAACAATTGGTCGCGGACTTCGCCTGCCCTACGGAGAAAAGACGGGAAATAAAAATGTTGATCGTGTAATGATTGTTGCCCATGACAATTACGCAAAAGTGATTGAGGAGGCACAACACTCCAAGCTTATTCAGCCGTCAAACATTGAAAGCATTTCGACTGATGACACAAAGGTGGTAAGAGAAGTTATTGAAGTGCAATCTGTTTTTGTCACTAATATTCAAGAGCAAATCAAAGCGAGCGGAAGTCTCATGCAGGAAATTGAAGCGCAGGCAACAAAAGCAGTTAATGCTGTCATGTCGGAGGACACTCCAGAAGATGTGAAGATAGCGACAATACAAAACAAAGTGCGGGAGATAGTCGAGATAACAGCGAAAAATGAAGCGGTAAAAATGGGTTCTGTCGAGGTTGGAAGTACCGCATACGAAGAAGGGTCTTTGTTTAATATTTTGAGTGAACCTGCAAAGAAAGAGCTTGAAGATATTGGGCGTGTTTCGAGACAAACCATCGAGGTTCGTAACATTCCTATTCCTAGGTTAATGCTTACGCCTCATTACGGTGAACTCACGATTGATAATTTTGACTTAGATATAACAAAATTAAGTAAATTTGCTACGGACGCCTCGATTCTTGAACAGGCGTTACAAGGAAAGGAAGAGAAGGACTTATTCGGCGTAGCTTATCAAGGTCATCGCGAGACTGAGCTCACTCGTGTTTCAAGTCTCGGTGAAGGCCGTGCGCAAAGCCCAGAAAATACTATCATCTCAGCTCTCCTTGATTTTCCACTTGTTGATTACGATGAGCAGAGAGAATTATTGCTCAAACTTTCAAATCAGGCGGTTGCATACTACAAGTCATTTGTTAGCGATACAAGCGCACTCAAAATGATGGTGGAAAATAATTTTCGCCAGATTGCCAAAGAGATATACGATCAGATATTAACCCACAAAGAGTTTAAGTCTGAGAGTTATTTGGAGTCTAGTATTCGTGAGCCAAAACCGTACTTGGAGCAATACAATATTTCACGAAGCTTCGATGAGAAGCCTGTTACTTTGGAATCTCAACTTGATCGTTTCTCAAGAGATAAAATCTATACAGGATTTAGCAAAGCGTGTCACTCAATGTACAGATTCGATTCTTCGGATGAAGTACGGATGGCGTACCTTCTTGATAAAGAACCGTCGGTAGAAGATTGGCTTCGCCCCGCTCCAAATCAATTTGAAGGACTCTACTGGCGTGATGCGGAGGGAAACTCACAACACCGTTATGAGCCAGATTTCGTAGTGGAGTTCAAGAATGAAATTGTGATGATTGAAGTTAAGCCAGGTGTAGAAGCAAAAAACCTAGACGTACAAGAGAAAAAGAAAACCGCTGATAAGTATTGCGAGCTTGTTTCAAAGAATGTTGGCAAATACGGGATCACCAAGCCGTGGCGGTATGTCATTACCCCTACGGAAAAAATCACTGTTAGTTCTACAGTGGAAGGGTTATTAAAGCTATGATCAAAAATATACTCACAACATTGGGCACCTAATGGTTATGAATTACTTAAAATTAAAAATTAAGAACTATTTATATCGCTCCAAATCTTTTTGGACTACAAAGAAATGGTTTGAGGATAAACCGATATTTTCATTGTGGAAAGGAGTGTATCGTAGTCGCTATGAGTTCAATAGGTTTAGGGATTATAAAGATATTCTTACACCCACTCTCGTCTCTTTTGGAACAGCGGTTTTGTATTCTGTATTTATAATTTTTATTCTAGAGCTTGGTAACCATTATTACCCGACGGGTTTAAAATACGATAAAGAAGCAGTTGACACCTTTCTGTCTGTTATAGCGAGTATTTCCGGTGTATTTCTGGGTTTGTATTTTACTGCCATATCTGGCATTGCTAGTAGCTACCTTTTGCGCGCACCTCAAAATGTTAAACAATTTTTTCTTACAGAACCCAGAGGACAACAGTATGTTAGAACTATAGAAATCACAGGAATCGTTAGTGTTTTTTATATTGTTTTTAAGTCATTCGGATATCAGATTCATCCAATAGGTTTGGCATTTCTATCCCTACTTGTAGCATACATAATTATTAGGTTTTGGCAGGTTGGAACAAATGTTTTTTATTCACTGGAGCCACAATTTGCGTTGACCTGGATTACCAGAGACATATTTTTTTCTACAAAAAGTATTGCCCCACCAGGTTTACAGTGGAATAAGTCAGCAATACAAAATCACCACAGGGTAATGGTCTCAGGAAAGTTTGCTTTGATAAAAAACTTGATTCATTTCGGCAAGTCAGAGATGAGGGTATCTGATGAGCAGTTGGTGGCAGCTATGGGATATATCGGTGGCCTATTGGTTTCTTATGCAGATTTCAAAAAAAAGATTCCCACTAGTAGCTACTGGTTTGAAACAAAAAATGAATTTCAAGACTGGACGCTCGCGGGATCATCGCAAATTGCTATTGCGTTGAGTACAGGAACCCCCCTTCAACCTAAAAATGTTCGGAATTACACGTGGTATGAACAAGAAGCTTTAAATATTGCTGTTCAAATTTTTGAATCCTTCTCAGATGCTAGAAAAATACTCTCAAGTGCTCGAGGTCTTGATATATTAGTTGAAGTTGTGGAGGTTTATGCACAAGATTTTGATGTAAAAGGAGCAGAACTATTGTTTAAGAAAATTAAGGTTGTTAGCGACCATCTCTACACAATACAGGCAAATAATACTCAACAGCAGTTGTTTAAGGAGCAACTATCGTTTGTAGATGCCCAAGGAAGACTTGCGATATCAGCAATGTTGGGATTGATGAAGTATCTCGACAGTCACTCTTGTGAAGACATAGCAAAACGTATCGCTGGGATTGACTGGTTAGCTGATAAGAACATCTATCTCACAGGTCTACCTGGCGCAATGCTACCCCGACTCGAGTCCTTGTCTAATGATTTACGAAATGAGAAGGAGATTGAAGGAAACTTGATTTCTGCAGATTGGTATATAAAAACGTATTGCTTTCAGCAGTATCTTTTCTCCTTGCAGGGTTACTTCAACTTTATAAAATCACTCCACTCCGACCATTTTCAATCAAGCCTCGATAGATTGTTATCCGCGCAGCAATTACCGCTTGCGGTGCATCTGATTCAAAGGTGGAAAGAATTTTCGGCAAAATATCGAAGAATGATATTTGACCTGAAAAAACACATAGATTGTTCTAATTCACATCGTTTATTAGGAGACCTTCCTTGGATTGAGTTTGATTTTGAAAAGGAGAAGCAGGTTGCTTTGGATCGAGAGAAAGATGTAACGGATAAAATGATTCAGCTCTTACCACAATTGAAAACTCTCGCTACTGGTGACGATCTGCCTGACTACTTTGGCCAAGCTCTCACAGAGGGCGTACAGGCTTGTTATGAAGCTTGTGAGGATAACGACCATGAGAGATTGGGAAAGATCCTTCCTGCAGTTTTTGATGCATCTTTAGTAGCTTACGACAGATTGCGTGAAAAGGTGAAAGATTGGAGCCAAATTGATAGTAAATTGATATTTTCAAGTGAACCGTTGGAAAATCTCTTTGAAATCAGCGGATACGCAAAACTCTATTCTGAGCTATATCAAAACCCCGAACTTTGGAGCGTGGTCGAGCGTTTATGGAATATATATTTTCAAGCTGTTGATGCCAAACAAGTGATTCAATTTATCGCTACAATGAGTAGCTATCGAGATGGTGTCTTCCAGATAATGCCACAAGCTATGTTAAGAAGTAACTGGCAGATTGGTTTTGAACATAAATTGAGAGAACGTGGCATACCGGTGTTTCCAGATAGTGGGAGTTATGATTCCGTAAATGGACGCAGACAGCCAACTCACACAAGTCCTGTAATACGAGTTCTTGAGCGGTCAGGTGGTTTAAGATTGATGGCTTCGGCAAGAGACATTTTCTTTGCTACGTATTTATCAAGTCTCCCTGCTGCGGAAGGAATAGAGCTTCCCGACAGACACAACTTCAAGGAATCAATTCAAGAGGAATCGCAAAATCCTAACCAAGAAATAGATGAAGATGAATAACTTTATTAAAAAATCCAAAGAATTTATAAAGTCTTTCTTAAAAGACCCACTCTTTTTGAATAGATGGGAAGAGTCATGGTACTCTCGTCGCCGTGATGATAATCAGTTGTCAGTAAGAATTTCTGGACGTCATAGAAGAAAAGCCTATCCATATTACGGAGATTCCCATCTGTTTGTTGAAGATATGTACACGGGAATTATGCCCTTTATGATTTACAAGGGGGAAAGAGAAAAATATCCAGCAAGAATTGAACCAGCTACTACAACTCAAAAACAGAGGATAATTGCTAGCGGTATTTCCCAGCGAGATCACACATTCTTTTTAGAAGACGCAATATGTGAATTTGTTAGAACAACTGCCCACATTCTTTTTTCTGATGGCGTAGCGTTTTACGAGATTGTCTACAAGAAAAATGAGGTGGGCGAAATTGAGAGTTTTGAATTTGAGTTATTACAACCTTTTTACCTGTTCCGTTTTTGGAAAAACTATTACCAAGTTGTACCGTGGTGGGAAGCAAAAGAATCTCGCATACGTGCCCAGATAGTAAAAATACCCGCTGAAAAGATTCTGCGCATTGATTTTCCAAAGCGATACGGAGGAAAACGAAAGATCTACTCTTTGCTAAAGCGTTTGTATCAATTAAGTAAAGAATTGATACCTGAATTTCAAATGCAGGCTATGGGTAAGAATGAGAATATCGGCTTTAATCTAGATGAGTTTAGTAAGGCAAAATATTTGGAGATTGCAAAACTTACCACCCAGTATGGGTGGAACCAGCGTCAGCGTTCAGATAAATATATTACTGAGTATTATTCAATGATCCGTTTTCTACGTGAAAAAAAACTAGAAGCAACTATTAGAACCCATATTATTGCATCTCTAAACGAAGTTCTTAATCGTCCTCCTTTAAATCTCAACGCTACGATAATTATTGAGAACTTGTTTTCTGTTGAAAAGGTTGGGGAGCAAGAAAGGCTCTTAGAAAAAGGAAATGTTAAGTTTATGGATCTTTTTAATTCACTCAAAATTTAATCGTTACTAATATCAAACCATATATGCGTAACGAAAAAATCAACTCAAAGATTGTCACTCTCTGGAATAAGTATTTTCAGAATGACCAAGATGTATACGCTCCGCTTTTCTACGATGAATTTAAGAAGGGCGGTTTGCTGTTTGTCGGCATGAATCCGTCTTTCAGTGCAAGAGGATTTAAGACGATTCTTCAGAATACAGAATATAAAGACATGGATCCCGATACATTCTTCAAATGGAGCAACATATCTTCCAATCCTAAGTTGATAGATGACTGCATCAAAGTAGAAAACTACGCATACCAAAACTACTCGCTGTACTTCGGTCGTCCTGTTGAAATAGCCAAGAATGTTGGCCTCGATTGGCAACACATTGATCTCTTTCTCTACAAAGAAACGTCGCAGACTGATTTCATGAATCGTGTCCGAAGCAAGGGTGTTTTGAACGAGTTTGGTATGGATCAGATAAAATTGTTTGAGGACATTTTAGTTCAAATTGAACCTCGCTGTGTCGTGGTCAGCAATGCGACTGGCTCGGAAATACTACGCGAATATATAAAGAGTGATCTTTCGTGGGATGCAGAGCGGGGCTTTCACTGGTTCACAAGAGGAGGCAAGAAAATTCCAATGTTCTTCTCCTCAATGCTGAGCGGACAACGTGCCCTTGATCGCTGGTCATACGAGCGACTTGTGTGGCACATAGGGCAAGCGGTGAATATCTCAAAATAGATATGGAAGATACCCTAGATACAGCAAAAAATGAGAAGCTCGCGGCGATATTTTCTAAATTAGAAAAACCCACTACTTCAGATTGGATGTTGGGTCATGAGTATTCATTTACCAAAGTAAGTATTTCGACTTCAGTACCGGAGGCATATTTACTGAAGCACGTTTTCGCTGATAGTTTGGGTTTCCCCTGTGACTACATGCCGATGGAAAAAGTTTTGTGGGAAATCTGCTTCATAATAAATGGAATTCTATGTAAGGTTGTAAGTCATAAATTCGGGCATCGCTTATACATAGGTTCTGCTGATGAGGATACCGTTTCAAAGACCACAGACTATCTTGTTGGAATATTTAATTCTGCGACAGCCTTCCTCTCTACGCTTCTTAAGGATTACGCAGACATAGAAATAAAGAAAGGCAATGTCAGTATTGATAACCAGTATTCTAGCTTACGAGCTACATATGACTATTTCAGGGATGAAGCAAAGAAAAAACGAGCTGAGAAAGTGGAGATTACTCCGAAGGAATCGGCCAATCAATTACTACCAGGATGGAACGCTGAGATGGAAAAATTGAGACATGCCTCCTATCTTGACCAAGGAGCATACTTTGCCTTTTTCGGATTACTCGAACACGTACTAGTTCTCTTTTTGGCATTTAATGATTTTGATCCAAAAACAGAGCATCTAAAAGAATTCATTTTTCGTCCCTGGGCTGACAAGTATAAACGGGCATTTAATTTAAGATCTGACAAAGAGGCAGATCGTCACTACCAGTTACTTATTGCTATTTCAAGAAAATATAGGAATCCTCAGGCACACGGGATGTTTAATAAAGAAGGCAGAAGCATGGCTTTCTTTTTAGAGGGTACAGGTTTATTGTCGGCACATTTTTCAAATGAGGAGAGTAATATTCCTCAATGGGTTCGTGGTGATGGAAAGGAGCTTGAGGAGTTGGGTGATTTTCTTTTATGGCTTGAAGGTCATACTACATACAAAGTTCCAATGCAGATTATTAAGGGAGGTCTCAGGATACATTTTTCAGAAGAAGGTCGGCAAATATACAAAGATTTAATGAACGACGGCGATGCATCAGAATTTGTGGAGCATGAAAATCTGATAGCTGATGATCATGGGAATATGGATTGGTGATATAAAGTATCCAAAATAAAAACAATACCAAGTTTTTACTTACTCGCGTCTCCCAAGCTCTTTACCGAGTGGCCCTTCAATTAGTTCAGTGATGGTACCTACCAAACGAGGCCACGGCATAATACCTCTATACCAAAGAAGCATGTTATCTGTCCTAAGTCGGAGAAGCTTCAGGAACTTCTGCCAAGTAAACCCTAGAGGCTTTAACTCATACTTCCATTGGCCCCAGAGGTACTTTGGGAGCTGATTACCTGCCCAGACGACATAAGAGTCCCAGTCAATCGTGGGATCGCTAAAGGTGGTATTTTTTAGCTCTTGCATCCAAGCTTTTACCTCCTTAGGTTCTGGTGGGGTAGTTATCTTCATACCCCAAGTATATAGGGTATGAAGCAGAAGTCAATAAAGTCAAACTCATTGTAAATGAGACAGTGACCGAGACGGGTGTTTTGTGTCTCATTTGTAACATTCACAAAAACACCCCACAGACCGAGACGGCTCGTCTAAGGAGTAGAAGGGATGCTAAAATGTTCTTACAAGGCCTCACCCCACGTATTTGAGACCGCGACAGTCAGTCCGCGGTAAAGTTTGTTGCATTTTATTGTGTAATAATCTTTGAAATAAATGGCTCCTGACCCTATTTCGGACTGACCCTATTTCGTGAGAAAAATCCCAAGTTGGAATTTGCGACATATTTGGCAGTGATAGCGGGGAAGTAAAATAAAACTTTCTTTGCGTTAGTATTGGTGGTAAACTAAAGATTATGGAAAAAATCTCTGTGCTTCAGAATCAACCGAACATAGAAAAAGAGGTACGAATTGAAACAGTTGAACGGCAGGAATGTGTTGTTTTTATTGATGCTATAAAAAAAGATACTATTGATACGTTCCCTTTTTTATCAGAAGAAGAAAGAGATACTTTTTCAAAAAAACTGGACTTATTAAGTGAAAATAACGAAGTTATCTCTAGTCCTGTTATTTTAATAGGACGCCTCCGTTCAATAATTGCTACTTTAAATAACAGTCATACAAAATTAGAAGAAGATGTAAAAGAAAAACAGTACTGGCTTGAGAACCCAATACGGTACAAAGCTGGTACATTTTGGGTAGATATAGAAAGTGGAACTTTTGAAGTCGTTAGTTTAAACGGTGTTTCAATCACTAATCTGGTCACAGAAAAGAGAAAAGAAATAGGAGGTGGTACGGATGACTGGCAAATTAATCTAGCCTTGGGAGCTATCATGACTTCGAAAAATGAATCTGGTGTTACTGTTGAGATAAAAAACAAGAACGGTAAAACTCGTTTCCCTGCGGTCTCTGCCGCAGGGACATTGTAGGAAAGTCTGAAAACCCTCGGTTTTCAGGTATACTGAGCCCATGACACAAAAA
>Ga0075890_108_pt1 | contig 24271 bp, 19 predicted proteins | sample RifGroA1_FD_68313 | JGI IMG/M metagenome (GOLD analysis project Ga0075890, IMG submission 68313) | Parcubacteria bacterium GW2011_GWA1_47_8
AAGACATTTATACTTGTGTTCATAGTAAAGGGCACCTACGGTGCCCTTTACTATTGTAGTATGAAAATGAGGAGAAAGGGAGTTTCGTAATTCAAAGTAAAATAATATTGGAGCGGACGATGAAACGATGTCGTCGTAACGACCTTCTGCGCGCCCGGATTCATTTCAATCGCGACTTTGCTTTCCGACATATAGCGGTCGATACGGCGATACTGCGTCATGGTTTCTTCGTCGTAGCCCCACGAGCTTGTTTTCGGGATACGAAACGCAGGATGATTCATCACGAGATAGAGTGTGCCGCCGGGCGCCAAGATGCGCGCACATTCTTTAAAAACCTTGTGTGGCGCTTCGATGTTTTGTATCGCGAGCACGATGGAAATTTTCTCAAAGTATCCATCTTGAAATACCGCGAGGTCCTCCGCCGAGCGTACAAAATAACGAATCTCTTTGGGCGACTCTTCCTTCGCGCGTTCAATGAGTTCACGGCTGATATCCACCCCTGCGACTTCCGCTCCCACCGCGAAAAATGCGCGCGAGAAAAACCCCTGCCCGCACGCGAGATCAAGAACACGAGATCCTTTGTGTATCTTCATTGCCCGAACAAGGTCTGGCAAAATCACTTTCGCTTGATACGTATCACCCTCTTTCTGCAAAAGATCATCGTACCATTTCGCTACCCCGCTCCATGAAGTTTCCATGCCTTTCTTTACGGCCTTTTTTGGTTTTTGTCCTGTCATATGTGATTGATTATAGCACAACGCCATCTTCCTTTATGATCAATGCCTTGAAAAAATAATTGGTGGCTAATTATAGATAAATTTAGTAATATATATAATATTATGAAACTTGCTGTCCCCTATCACGAACAAGAAACCGAGTACACATGCGGACCGGCATCGCTCCAGATGGCATTTTTGCTTCTCGGTAAATTCAAAAGCGAAAAAACTATCGCTGTACACGCTGAAACAAATCGCGAAGAAGGCACGCGACATCGGGGAATGATCGCCGCCGCCTTGCGAGAAAAATTCTATTGTTATGTGAACGCCGACTCATCAATCAAAGAAATAAAATACTTTATAAACCTAGGCTTCCCTGTGGTCATAGATTATACGGAACCATCATCAGAAGAAGGCCACTATGCGGTGGTGTCAGGATACAAAAACAAACATATTATTTTGAGCGACTCATGGAACGGCAAAGATTTTACCCTCACGGAAACCGAGCTCGTTTCGCGCTGGTACGACCCGCACAACGGTCACAATGGATGTAATCAGTGGATGATGGTAGTTTCAAAAGAACCGTTCTCTTTGGGCAAACAATACATTCCTGAAGCGGGAAAGTAGCCCCATCTTGCAACATGGACAAATCGATAGAACTCAAAAAACTGCATACAAAATGGCTTGCAGAATGCGTGTGTAAACTCAAAAAGACCGCGACGCGTGGCGTGCCGGGCGACGGAAGTGCGCACGCAGAGATAGTGTTCATCGGCGAAGCGCCGGGCGCAAAAGAAGACAAAGAAGGGCGACCGTTCGTTGGGGCCGCGGGGAAATTTCTCGCCGAAATGCTTGCAGATGTTAAAATGAAGCGCGAGGATATTTATATAACCAATATTGTAAAGTATCGCCCGCCCGACAATCGCGACCCCTTGCCCAAAGAAATCGCCGCATGTGCGAAGTGGCTTGAAGAAGAAATCAAACTCATCAATCCGAAGCTCATCGTCTTCCTCGGACGGCACTCCATGAATCATTTCTTTCCGAAAGAAAAAATATCTACGGTGCATGGCAAACTCATCATCGAGCCAAAATGGGGTAAGCGCCAGCATTTCCTCCCCCTCTACCACCCCGCCGCCGCGCTCTACAACGGTTCCCTCCGCGCAACTCTCAAAGAAGATTTTGCGAAAATACCTTTAATCCTCAAAGAGATTGCTAAGAACCCATCCACTATCTTCCCCCTTCCCTGAAACCCTTATTTCTGGCTACAAAACTTCGTCTCGTACGAACCATAATTCATTATGGTTCGTACTCTCGCTTGATTGTCTCCGACTTCGAGCATTCCCCCGTCGGGCACAGGGATCAGTTTTATCGAGCCGTCATCGAGCGTGATGCGCAATTCGCCCTTCTTGAGCGGCGTTATGATCGGTGCGTGGTGTGGCAAGATAGTTATCTCACCTGCCGTGCCCGGGCACGCCGCAACCTGACGGACATCGTCCGCAAACAACACTTCTCCTACCGTTGCTATTGTAAGCTTCATCATAGTATTTATTTATTGTCTCCCCCTCCACATCCCTATTGACTATTAACTATCGACTATTGACTGTCCTATCCGACTTCCTCAATCGTCCCCTTCATATAAAACGCGGATTCGTTCACATCGTCATACTTCCCTTCCAAGATGCGCGCAAATCCTTCGACAGTGTCGTCGAGCTTCACATACTTGCCCGGAGTCCCCGTGAACACCTCTCCTACAAAGAACGGTTGGGAGAGAAAGCGCTGTATCTTGCGCGCGCGCGAAACCGCGAGCTTATCGTCTTCGGAAAGTTCCTCGATACCCAAAATGGCGATGATGTCCTGCAAATCTTTGTAGCGCTGGAGCACCTTGCGCGTTTCCATTGCAACTTTGTAGTGTCGCTCGCCGACGACTTGCGGATCAAGTGCGGTCGATGCGGAATCGAGCGGGTCGATGGCGGGGTAAATACCGAGCGACGCGAGCGGGCGCGAAAGCACGACGGTGGAGTCCAAGTGCGAGAACGTCGTCGCAGGTGCCGGGTCGGTGAGGTCGTCCGCCGGTACGTACACCGCCTGCACAGAGGTAATAGAACCCTTAGTGGTCGAGGCGATACGCTCTTGGAGCTGGCCCATTTCCTCGGCGAGGGTCGGCTGGTAGCCCACCGCAGACGGCACTCGCCCAAGGAGCGCCGACACCTCCGCACCCGCCTGAATGAAACGGAATATATTGTCCATAAAAAGAAGTGTGTCCTTGCCACCGGCATCGCGGAAATACTCCGCCATGGTGAGCCCCGAGAGCCCCACGCGTGCGCGCGCACCCGGCACTTCGTTCATCTGACCAAAGACAAGTGCGGTCTTTGCAAGCACTCCCGACTCTTTCATTTCGTGATAGAGTTCGTTACCTTCGCGCACACGCTCGCCGATACCCGCAAACACCGAGTACCCGCCGTGTTCGGTCGCGACGTTTCTGATGAGTTCCTGTATAAGCACGGTCTTGCCTACGCCAGCACCACCAAAGAGTCCCACCTTGCCACCCTTCACAAACGGCGTCATGAGGTCGATTGCTTTGATGCCCGTTTCAAAAATCTCTGTTTTCGTTTTTTGGTCTTTGAATGGCGGTGCCACACGGTGAATAGGGAGCCGCGGCACACTCGCGGGAAGCCCCGCTTCCCCGTCAATGGTTTCGCCGAGAACGTTAAAAAGCCGTCCGAGTACCTGCTCGCCAACGGGTACTTGCACGGGTACGCCCGTATTCCTCACCTCGACCCCGCGACGGAGTCCGTCGGTAGAGTCGAGTGAAATGCAGCGCACGCGCCCTTGACCTAAATGTTGCGCAACCTCAAGCACGATTTTTTTCTTTGCGCCGCCTTCTTTGTGCTCGATAATGAGCGCATCGTACATGGCGGGAAGCGCTCCTTCAAAATACACGTCAACGATTGGTCCGACGATTTGTTTGATTGTTCCTGTGTTCATGATTAATTTTTCTTACTTAATGTCGAAACTCTATCATTTTTTACCCAAAAAACCAAGCGAAAAACCTCCATCAATTGATGGAGGTTTTTCTTCTACTTTCCTTTTACCTGTCTCTCCAATTTATCAAAGCGAACCAAAAGGTCGTGGATCTCATATCGTGGGACAAAACGATCACCAATTTCCAATACGTCTCTGCGAGTTGTAGCAAGATTTTCTTTCACTACCATAACAGAAAGGTCATCAATCGTCACTTTTTTAATTACTTCCTTTTTCATAAACTAGCACCCCATCCACTTAATTTTGTCCATCATACTTGAATACTTTCTTCGCGTCTTCAATGGTAAACTTCCACGTAATCGTCTCTTCTTTTCGGTTGCCAATGGTAAACTTCCACGTAATCGTCTCTTCTTTTCGGTTGCGACACTTAATTCCCTAGGCTTTTTTGCCATAAAAGAGCGCTCGGATTTTATACCACAGCGAAGGATGCGCCGGCTTGAGATACACGTTCCGCTGTGTTGAGGTGCCGATGTCATTAGAGAGCGCAAACGTCACGCCGGGGTACTCCGCACTGTCTTCAACAACGATTGTTCGGTATCCGGGAGGCAAAAAAAGTTGATAGAATCCGCCATCCGTTTTGACAGAGTAGGTCGTACTTGCAACAGTGACGGCAACATCACTCAAAGGCTCGCCAAGGGAATCCATAATGGTGCCGTACACATACGGTGCGGTGTAATAATCTTTCAGTACAAAATACGCGGGACGCGGCGTGCCGTCGTCGTTCACAATTGCGGTCGATCCGCCAGTAAGTGTCCAGTAGCTCACCAAAGGTACGGATTCATTTTGCACGTACAGCGTATCCAAAAGAGCGCGGACAAAATTCGCCTGCGCGAGCGGCGTCATGTTGCCGTTCAGATCCGGTATCGGCGCGCCGAGTTCGCCGAGTCCCACCTTCGCGTCAAGCTTTTTCGCAATCGTGCGCACGTCGTTCCCAAAACGCTCCGCCGAGCTGACGTAGTGGTCGATGAGTACCGTCCCCCCGAGTGCTTTCGCCGACGCGGGCGTAATAATATCGCGCGCAATATCACCGTTCATAGTCGTGTATACCTCGAGCGACTTGCCGAGCGCCTCGAATTCACGGAGTGCAATATCACGCTCCTCGATGAGAAAATTATTATACCCTTCCTTCTCCCCCGTTCTGCGCGGATCCCCCGGTCCGCCATTTTCACATTCCGGACAGGGAGAGAAAAGATCGCCGTCTTTGAAAAGGCTTGGGTGCTTCTTTATGAACGCCGCGAGGAGCCGCTTGTGCTCCGCGCGGGCAATCCTCGGAAATCCAAACCACCCTTCCCATCCCGAAAAGTTCCCACGGAACCACACCGAGAGATGATGCGCGCGCGCAGATGCGACCCACAAGGAGAGGACGGGAATGAACCGCTCGTCATACGGCGTTGCAATAGCGACATGCGTGGCGCCGACATCTTCAATGAGCCTCATCTGCTCGTCAATCATCTTTTTAAAAGCCGCCGGATTGTCAAGCACCTGCCCCGATATGTCGCGCGAATACTTCATCGTGTCCACCGCCTGCACCGCGAAAAGTTGCTTTTGGTGTTCAGGGAAGAAAGCTGGGCGAGAGAGCGACGCAAAGACAGCAATCGCACCCGCACCCCCCACAAGGAGTCCGCCGAGAAATACATATAATAATTGTTTGATGATGCGCATACGATGAAAAATTCTTAATTTGCGGGGTACACGTCGATTCTGCGGAAAATGAGAATATCCTCGGAAGTATACACTTTATTGAAGTATTTGAACAATCGCGCATTTAGCTCAGGCTTGTCGATGAGATTTCTCCATATCACGTCGTTCTTTTGCATGATGATCCACCGCGCGTATTTCTCTGGTTCAACAAGCGACTCTGCCCAATACGGCTTGTTACCGATATAGATGACGTCCTTCATCTTCATAGGAGTACGCACAATACTAATCGTCCGCGCAAAGTCGTCCGTGAGCACCATCCCATAATCATATTCTCTCGCTATCCACGCTTGCGCATCCGGCATCTTTGCGATAGCCGAGGAAAGCCCCGACATGCCGTCCTTGAACGCAAGTACGGGGGAAAACCCGACGACAAAAAGTATCGCCTGCAAAGCGACAACCCCCGTGACCAGCGTGCGTCCGAGCGTCCTGCTTCTATAAAAAAGGTACGCCGTGAATATCGCAAAGAACGGCACCATCATCGTACCATAGCGCACATTGAAAAGTGTCCATTCAAAGGTCGGCGGCGTAAGCCCGGGGAGAAAGATGACCGACTGCCCGAGGAAAAGCGTGGCGACGTTAAAAAGAAACGGCACGAAAAGTACGAGGAGAATCAATATTTGATATTTCTTGGTTTTGTCTCCGAGAAATACATACACGCCGGCGAGCGCCGCCAAAGCGAGGAGTATCCCCATGCTTTCGAGACTCGTCACAAAGTAATACAGAAGCGCGACGCCAATGTTATGATACGCGGGAAGCTCACCGCGCGCGAGCCAGCCCTGCTGTTGCGATGCGGCGGAGAATTGGCTGTGCGTAAAGTACAGCGGGTCGCCCAAAATGAGCCAGTCCCACAAAAACCACAGGAGAATTCCAAAAAACGCGAGCGTTGAAAAGAGAATCAAACGCCCCTCGAGAAGACCGAACCGCTCCCCGAAGGGCTTGTCACTCCTTGCGGCAAAAAACCCGCGCATGCCGTGTAGTACTTGCGACCACCCATCCCGTATGCGATACGGGAGATAATACAACACGAGAACGCCCGCCTCCACAAGGACAAGCCCCCAACCATCGTAACGCGAAAGTGATGCACAAAATCCAAAAAACGCCGCGAGAATAAGCATGAGCAAATCCGTATCATCCAAGAGAAAGCGAATGAAAAAATAACTTGAGAGGATAAAGAACACAATGAGCGTCATTTCCGTCATAGGTGTTGACTGGAGATAGAGAATATTCGGATTGAGGACGAACGCAATCGCCGCAATGAACGCCGCTCTACCATCCTTGGTCAAGACGAATGTCAGCCGATACAGAAATACCGCAGACACCACAAATGCGATCCCCGAGACGACAGAACCCGCAAGCCCCGTCTTCCACAACCAGTCGAAATACACCAACGGCACGAGAAAGAGGTGCGGAAGCGGTAACCAAATACCGCCCAGCTGGGCGAAACCGGGTGTCAGACTGTCAATGACGCGCTTGGCGATATTTAGGTGTGACTCAGCATCACCGTACGCGATGATATAACCATGCGTGAACGAGTATGCGGTACTTAGGACGGCAAGCGTCACCGCAATAACAATGACCCACCGCTCTGGGGTAACCAATTTAAAAAAGCGCGGAAGCCACGCGAAATATTTTTCTGCGATAATGAGTGTGTTATTCATGACGTGAGAAAAGCGAAACAAAGAGGACGAGCACGGCGATAAGCGCGAGAACCCCATAAATAATCAGGAAGTATTCGAGAAGCGAGAAATGTGCGGACACATACGTATTGTAGACGAAACTACCACTCTTCCCCTCTTGTAAAAACGGAACATTCTTGAGAAAGTTGTAGGTATTGATCGGAAGAAACATCGCCTCGGACTTGGGGGGTATAGCGTTTGTGGTCAGCGCACCGATGAGCGCAATCCCGGACGAATAGAGAAAAAGCGCGAGTGCAATAATCTTTTTGGAAAAAGCCGCACCCCCCCACGCAAGCGCGACTCCGACAAAGAGTGCGAGCCACGGCATCGACGGGATGAGGTACCGTGGTCCGTACGCCCACCCACCCCACGGATCACCCCATGAAGAGTAGAGGAATAAATTGAGCGCCATAAGACAAAGTAAGACGACATAGACAGCCCTATCCCCTCCCTTTCTCCGCAGGGCATACCATATTCCCAAGAAGGAAAGGAGGAATATCGGCGTGAAGAAAAGGAGTCCGCGTTCATCTGAAAACATCAGGATAGAGAAGCCATTTGGAATGTTCTGCTCGTGGAAAAACCCGCTGACTGTTTTTTCCTTCATGGGAGTGGTCGTTGCCGTCGTAGTTCCGGTTGTTGTCGCTGTCGTCGTGGCTAGTACAAGCGACGTCGTGCCGAGGAGGACCGATGGCAGTGTTGAAATCGCTGAGGCAGACGTGAGGGTATCGGTCGTTCCCATTATGGGTGTCGTAGTCGCGGTAGTATAAGGGCGATAGCTCTCAAGCGTTCCCGCAAGCTTACTCCATCCGCCATAGTAGTACACATTGTGCGCAAAATGAAAACCCGTTACAATCACGAACGCAAGCGCCGTCACGACGCCTGCCCATCGTACCGAGATTGCAATGCCTTCGCCCTCCGTCTTTTTGAACAAAAACGTGAGGTACGCGAGATACACCATCACCGGAAGCATGAGGAGTGCATTTGGATAGTCAACGGTAATCGCGAGCGCATACGCAAGCCACACATACACCGCATAAAGCCACGCAAACCTTGCACGACTTTCTCCGAAACACCATGCCGCATACAATGCCGTTACAATAAAGCATGCGGTGAACGCATTTTGATAGAGTGTGATCGCATAACTCCACGATGTTGATCCAAAGCCGTATACCAACACCGCAAAAACCGCCGCCCATAGCGGAAGCTTGAATATGCGCCGTCCAATCAGATAAATAAAGACAAGCGTAATGATACTTACGATAGATTCCGCGGCAAACGTCGCAACTTGCCCCAACCCAAACTTACTCCCCAATAAATAGAACGGCAAAGTGAAGTACGAAACACCAGGCGCGAAGAAACTATAATACTTGTCGTTATGTACGCCCACGTCGGGATACGCCACGAGCGCCCATTCTTCAGTGATGTCAAACGTTCCGCGCTGTGCCAAACTTACAACATGCACGTACCGCCCGCGCTCCGACGAGAGCTCAAATGCATACGTCGGCATATCCAAATTATCCTTAAACTCACTTGCGGTCGGGTTCCCCGGCGCACCGCGAAGGGTGAGCGTATACAACGTAGCGCCGAAGAGAATAATCGCGAGAATGATAAAAATGTCTTTTTTCATAAAAAAGTTTTAAGATCAACCGACAGAGTCCGCCTCTTTGCCACGATTCCAGAACGGATTAGCAATCTTGGTTATCGGCAGGCGTCGAGCGCGCGTGTACGCAAAAACACCGACATAAGCGAGCGTGCGAAATGGCCTCCTCAAAAATTCAGCGAAAACTGCCCGTACGCCAACATAAAGCGGTATGCGGTATTCGGCAGAAATATCGTTCTTAAAATACCGAGAAAGTTCCGTTTTTGATATTTGGTAACGACTACTCGGTCCAAGCTGTTCTCTTAATGTTTTGGGTTGATCAATGCAAACGATTGATTGTGATGCATGCCGCATAACTCCGCCAAGCTCTTTATTTTTAAAATACAGAAAAGCATCTGCATTGATGATCTGTTCCGGAATTTCAAATTTTTCCATAAATTTGGTTCGGAACGACAAACATCGCCCACTTGCGGACAAATAGTTGTCTCCTCCATTCCAAAAGGAAGCAATACGGCCAGACACCCGTACCCCAACACTGAGGATCGATTCAAAAAAAGTTTTTGCCACAAGCGGGAGAATAGCGCTTGAAACCATCGTAACATGTTCTCCCTCTTCAAAAGCTTTTGCGATTTCGGCGACAGTGTTCGGCTCAAAAATCACATCATCTTGCGTAGTGATGAAAATATCTGTCGTACACATTGCAAGCATTTGTTTGATCTTTTTCACCCAAGTTCCCTCTTTATCATTCCACACGAGCTCAACACCAAGCTCTCTCAATCGGTTTTTAATCTCCGGAGGTATCGGGGTTCTGTCCGCAACAACAAGGAGCCGATCAATAACCACGCCGATAGACGCCCGAACACTCTCGATCGTCGGGACAAGATCAATACCGCCGTATCGTGTGGGGATTCCGATGGTGATGCTCAATTGCTTTTTTGCGTCATTATTCATATGACTTTTATCACCGCTTGTTTTCCTTTGTGTACCCTGTTGTTGCGGAGAATAATACACTTCCGAGATGAGAGGTATCCCACCCGTCGGAAACAATCCCTGCAGTTGGCTTTTATATTCCGATACCATTCTTTTTTTCTCATCCATATTATCTTCCCACGTAAAAAGAACTCGAGCAAACGCACCAACCTTCTCCGGCGTGATTCCATTTACCAGACAATAAGGAAAATCCGACCACACTATCACATGTTGGAAATTTTTTAGGCATACATCACGAACGAGTACATGATCAACATGGGTTTTGACCGCAAGTGGGCAAAAAATATAATATCGTTCATGTTCCCCTATAATTTTTTGCAGCTCTCCGCCAATCTTTTTGGCAAGCTCTCTGTCGTGTCGCGAAACATGCCCACCTGCGACATGAACCCTGAATGTCGGATAGATAAAAGAAAATTCCGGCAATACATGAGAGAGAGCGCGGTGCACCGCAGAAACAACAGGCAACCTGCGCCAGAGCGCATCCGCAAGTCCCAAATTGCGTGGCGTGATGCCGATCGTGCCGTACGCACAGAGGTCTTCTTTTCTTCGCGCGTCAAACAATGCATCTGCATCATCGGCATATCCACATTGCCGAAGGAAAGCCTTTGCAGAAAGCGTATAGGGTTTTGGCGAGGCTTCGGTAAATACGTCGATTACCTCAACATGGGTATGTTGCGACAAATACGCAATCAAGCCGCCGGCGGAAAGCGCGGCATCGTCAAGATGCGGTGAGATGAAAAAGCACGGTATCTTCTCACGAATTATGTTGTTGATGATTTCGTTATTCATAATTACTATTACATCACACGCTTCACTCCCCAAGGTGAGCCCTCGGGAAAAAATCTTGCACGTAATGACTAGATGGGGACGCGAGAACGGTCTCGATATATTGTTTATATTTTTCAGAAACAATCCCCCAACTGCGCCCCTCGGCGGCTATTCGTGCATTTACTGATATCGCTTTATACTGCACTTTATCGCGGACCAAATCAATGACTGCTTGAGCAAACAACTGAGTGTCAAAAGACGGAACCTGAACGACAGCACTGCGTGACGCCCACGCGAGACCGGGAATATCAAACCCGATCACCGGGATACCGTACGACATCATCTCCAGCACCACCAAAGGGGAAGTTTCATACCTTGACGGAACAAGCCCGATAAACGTCTTTCGGTAAAATTCTTCTTTTTGCGCTCCCGATATTCGTCCGAGAAGTTTCACTTTATCAGTCAGTCCATGAGCATGGATAAGCTTTTTCAAACGCGCAGTTTCGCACGAAGAACCGGCTCCGGCAATAACGAGCGGCAAGTCAACCTCTTTCAGTATCTCGGTATATGCCGTGAGTAAGAGGTCCAGTCCCTTCTGGTCAATCTCGACCCTTCCAATAAACGAAAGGTGCTTCCCTTGCTTGTCGTCCGCTTCATTCGGGGCTACGGGAACATCGGTACCATTTCCGATAATTTGAACATCAGCGGATGGATTATGTTGTTTTATCTGGAGCGCAGACTCTTTTGTCAGCGTGATGAAATGAGAATAATATTTCAAGCCGAGATTTTCAATAAGGGTAAACGGTAAATGATATTTTCGGGACATATCTTTCGCAGAAAGCATGTGCACGAGGCCAATCACCGGCTTTCTGGTAAAAAGCGGCGTGAAGGAGGTCGAAAATGGCGGAGTAAAACTTTCTATCCACAAATCATACTTTTTGAAAAAAACATAAAAAGGAAGTACGAAATGAAAAAAGAGTTGTCCGACACGTGCACCAAAGAGTGATGTGCCGATGCGCCAATACTGTACTCCGTCAATATTATCATCTGTTGCGTGTGGGTATCTTCCGGTGAGGACTTCGACTTGAAAATTTGTTGCTAAATGTTTTGCAACTTCATGGACGGCAAAGGAGCCGCCACCCCCATAAATAGGGTTTTTGATGTCATCATAATTTGAAAAGATTATTTTCTTGCGCGCATCAATCGCAGGGATGTTCAAAGCATTTTTCGTCGATGTTGCGATTTCCCAAAGCGGAGTCCTTGATTCTGCTGTCTTAAATAAAGAGATTATTTTAGGAGGTATCAAAAATGCAAGGTATGAAAATACCAAGAAAGGTTTCCTTAGACCGTGCGTAATGAGAGCCCTAATTTTATCTTTGCCCCGAATAACATAAAATCGTTCAACGAAACCAGGATCGAAACTTCGTTTCTGAATTTTTTTTGAACCAAGAAATCGAACTGACTGCCGTAGGTAATCACGATATGTTGTGGGCAGAGCGTAACATACGACTGCTTGCGCTGCAGACGACATCTGATAACCATATTTTCTGCAATACAAAAATGGAAACACATCATCAGCGCTGAAGTTTGGAAAACGCATGACGTTATACAATTCCCTCCGAAAAGCCCTGATGGTTCCCTCGCAGCGATACATTTCCGCTCCATGAGTTCGCGTGCGGATATCGTCCCAAATCTCCCATCCGGTAAATATGACGTGCTGTATGAAATTCGTTGGCGGGCGTGGCTCTGAGCGACCAAAGACAACTTGCACTGACTGGTCGTTTTTCATCGGCATAACAAGATCGTGCACAACCGTATCCGAAACTAAATCAATATCGGCATCAAAAATTATGATGATATCGGTTTCCGATCTTTCAAAAAGTTCGTTCATCCTTGCGGATTTTCCTCTTCGTTCATTCCCTTCCACTATCTCTATGCGCGGATCCGTCGCCGCAAGCGCGCGCGCTTTCTCCACCGTCACATCGGTAGAACAGTCAGAAAGAACGATGATCTTTTCCAAAACAAAACCCTCCTCCTTCTGTTTCTGTACGGCGCGCAAAATGTTTTCGATATTCCACTGCTCATTATACGCGGGGATACCGACAGTTACTGTGAGTTTTTGCGAATTTGTTTTCATACGCTTTTTGTAATGATTGGAACCAAATATTCCTGCCATGACGGAACATTTTTCACGTTCACCAGTGTGTGTAGCGTGATGAACATGAAGAGGAAACCGCTGTGAAGAGTGCGCAGAGGCGACAAGGCGGCGAACCCCGAGAATTCCGGCACGGTTTTGATCTGCAAGAGATCGTACGATGGCAATGTCATAACAACGCCCTCGCAATCAAAAACATACGCCTTCCCCTTCCTTATGCATATATTTTTAGGTGTTAGGTCGCGATGTGCAATTGCAAGCGGTTGCCCGACAAGGCTCCGCGCCCCGAGGATGTTCTTCAGTGCGTACCGAAACGCAAGAGGAAACTTGCGCGGGTTCTTCGCCCCCACCATACCGAGCAAGAACGGTAAAGAAAGAATGTAAAAAGGCAATGTTCGTTTTGTAAAATGCGATTTTTCTTCGTCAGTGAGAGACAAGGAAATTTTCGCAAATGCTTCGCATATTTCGCGGAGAACCTCTTCTTGCCGCTCAATCGGAAAATTATCAAGATGCGCGCCATCTATATATTCAAAGACCACCGAGAGCGAGTACTCGCCCACTACTACATCTTTGACCTCTGGTACAAAGATCCTATCTTTGTACCCCGACTCGGCAAATTTTTTGCGCAGGATTGGACTCACGAAATATTCGTTCACCAACGAATAGTATTTGAAATCCTTCACGCGCCCGGTCCATGTTTTAATGAAAACTTTTTCTTCCCCATCAGTATAGATCCCCAACGAAAAGTTCTTGAATGCGTCTTTCTTGATCGAGGAGATGTGTGTATATTGACTGATATGTGGAATAACCTTCGGCGGAGTATGCTTCTTCAAGAAAAAAACGGCAACGCCAAAAACTATTTGGAGCATGGTTGGTTTTACGAGTTGTGTTTTCTTGAATTTGTTCATACGCGGTCGGCAAGAGATGCCTTATAATTAAGTACCGAACCCACGGAACGCGAGAGGAGCCGGAGGAACGCATCACTACTTTTTTGCCATTCGAAATTCGCCGCCCATGCGACCGCCTTTGCGGCAAGCACGACCCTCAAAACAGGGTCTTCGAGAAGTCTGGTAATCTCCCTTGCGAGCACATGGGCGTCCCCATACGGCACGAGTATCCCCGTCTCGCCGTCTCGCACCGAATCGCGAAGACCGGGAACGTCTGATGCGACGACTGGCGTCCCGCACGCATTTGCCTCAATGGTCGTCAATCCCCACCCTTCCATCATCGACGGATTGACGACGACCCACGACGAACGCATGATATCGCGCTTTTCTTCCTCGGAAACTTTCCCACGAAACGAAACGTGCACAGATATGTTGAGTTTCGCCGCGAGGCGCTTGAGTGCGCCAAGCTCGTCGCCGTCGCCGGCGACAATAAGCCGCGCTTCCGGAAATGTTACGAGAATCTTCACAAATGCTCTAAGGAGCACGTCGACGGATTTGTATTCCTTCAATCTGCCAACATACGACACCAGTGGTGTTTTTGATTTCATTCCGGGGGAGAGGAACTTCAGGTCGACCCCGGGGTACACAACCGTAATCTCTTTCTCCGTAACGTTGAGCTCTTTCATTTCGCGCTTTGATGATTCCGATACGGTGATGAAGTTGCTCCCGCGATAGACGAGCGGCATCAGGCGCTTTTCGAGGAACGACGCAAAGAGCGCAAGCGGCAAAATGAGCGATTTCCGAAATACATCTTGATGGATATGATGCACGAGACAGTACACCGGCTCTTTGGCGTAAAGCGGTGTGAAGAACGGGATTCCGTTTTCACAGTCGACGATCACGTCAAATTTCCCACGGAATTTAAGCAGATAGTACACCGCCGCCACGGCGTACAGGCCATAAAATCCCCCCCGACGGATGATCCGTATGCCGTCGATGTTGCCGTGAGGATCTTGTTTGCGGTCATTACTGCAAAAGAGCGTTACCGAATGTCCCGACTCGACCCAGCGCTTGGCGAGCGCGTGAATATACGTTTCCGCACCGCCCGCAAATACGTTCTCGCTGTCGCTCCAGTTGAAGATGAGGATGCGCATATGCTCGGGAAGCGGCTCCGCCGCCGGCAACTTTTTGAACACCGCAAGAATATCGCGTACGTTCCAGTAGATGCGGATGAATACATCGCTAAATAGGTGCAAAGTGGCGACCGCCGCAAAATACAAGATGTTGATATTCAAGATAACCTTCACGAAAGCGTCAATCGAGGCATGCGACCCGACAATCCCCCACATCATAACCATCGCCACAGAAAGAGAAATGGCGGGAAATATATAATGTTTACGCGCAAGACGATAGAGCACGATACTGGTCGTCAAGGTAAACAAGGTCATCGCAAGCGCGTACGACGGCACAAACGCAACAATTGAGCGCGCATTCTCGCCGAGAAGGAACGGCACCAAAAACGACCCGAGAAGCGCGAGACCAAGACCCGCGGAAATCGCGAGGAATGCCGTACCCATAAAAATCTTCTTGAACGGTTTCTCCGGGTTAGTGCCCTCGCCTTCCGAACGGCTGACAAAGGTAACGATGAAACCATTGAGAAGTGCACCAAAGAAATAAATCATCTTTCCGACAAGCGAAAGCATGGCGTAGCGTCCGGCATCATCGGGACTCAAGTAATGCTTTGCAAGAATGACATCAACGCTCAAGAACGCGACGACGGAGATGCCGGTCATGAGTGAAGCCCCATAAAATCCGAGGGGAAATTTCTTGGCAATGGGTTCTATGGGGCGACCAGAAATAACTGATGAAGCTCTGCGATAAAGAAACACGGCAATTGTCGTGGAGAAAACCCATGCAACAACAACGGAAAGCGGAATCGCTAGTGCGGCAAATTCATGAAATCCGTATGTTACAAAAGCAAACACGATGGCGAGCTTCGCGATCACCTCGCCCAAGGTAACAATCGCCGCAAAGCGAAAGTTAAATGTCCCCTGTAAGTATCCCCTGTTGAACGAATCGAGCGCGCCAAAAATAATCGCGGGTGCAAAAGCGATAATCACGATAAAACTGGTGACTTGAAAAAAGTTTGCAATTACCGGCACAGAAATGAGCCACACCGTACTCGAGAGCGCCGCGACAATACATATCGAGAGCCATTTCTTGCGGAAGAACCGCCTGCTTGCGCTCGGATACGCGCCTTCGAGAAATGACGTGACATGCGTCATTGTGGTTCCGAGCGCGCCCGTGAAGAGACTAAGCATGTACGCAAAGGTACTCATCATGGTTACGATTCCAAATTCTTCAAGGGTCAATTGGCGTCCGAGATACGCATTGAATACAAAATTGAGAATATTCGCAACGATCGACGAGAGAACGAGCATCATCGCGCCGGACCTAAGGGCTCTTCCGAAGAATTCCATGTTGTAGGGTTTCCTTTTTTTCGGGACAGATTCCACCGGCGCTTCTTTCGTGGGCGCGGCTACAGATGCTTTTGCTCTCGCCTCCTTGGACAAATGGAGTCCATGTTGTGTCTTCGCCCAATAGTGCGGTTTGACTACGACTTCGTACGCCGCGCGCCATGCCGCGAGACTCATCCCGAGCCAGTAGAGCGGCACAAGGAAAATGTATTTGGTAATCCCGTGATACTCGCGTCGCGCGCATCCGACCATGTAGTAATAAAGATACAAAAAGTTTCCAAAGATAAGCGAGAACACGCCGATGTATAAAATGGGTCCTGGGAAAAACGATTCAATGAACACGCCCGTCTGTGCGCGAAAGGTAAAGTAGGTAATCGTGATAATCCACATGAGCGGATTAATGAAAAGCGAAACGACTTTTCCTCCCACGATGAGCTGAAAGAAAAGTAAATCGCGAAGCTTGCCCTCCCGATAGAGAGCGCGCGGACTGCGCATGTGCACAAAGTATGTCTGCATGTACCCCTTGATCCAGCGGCTTCTCTGGTTGTACCAGTTGATGAGGTGCGAATTCGCCTCTTCGTACGTCGTCGATTCGATGATTGCCGTTTTGAGTCCGCGCCGCGAAAGCCGCATGCCGAGGTCGCAGTCCTCGGTCACGTTGAACGCATCCCACCCGCCGAGAGAACGCAAAACGCTTACGCGGAAATGGTTCGATGTCCCGCCGAGCGGAATAGGCGCCGAAATCGACTGAAGCCCCGGAAGCACGAGATCGAACCACAGCGAATACTCCGCGGTAAACACACGCGTCAAAATATTTTGTTTCGGATTATAAAAATTGAGTTTTGCCTGCACGCATGCGACGGTGCGGTCGATCTTTGCGAAGGCGAGGACGGCTTTTTTGAGCTGGTCCGGCTCGGGCACGTCCTCGGCATCGTAGATCACCACGTATTCGCCGCGCGCCTTTTTGAGTCCGTAATTCATCGCTTTCGGCTTGGTCTTCGGGTTCGAGTGCGGAACCACCACAATTTCGAAATGCGCGGGTAAGTCTGCCGCGCGAATCTTTTCAACCGTTTCTTGGTCGTTTTCCTCGAGGAGGAACATGACCTGCAATTTGTCATGCGGATAGTCAAGCTTTTGCATCGCCGCCACGAACTGCGGCACGACCTCCCACTCTTTGTAAAGCGGACAGAAAATAGTGTACATCGGCCACACCAGACCTTCGGCTAGAGCAAGCTCACGCTTGCTTACAATGATCTCGGGACGAACACGGAACGTGCGATACAACATGTACGCATTGAAGAGGAGGTCGAGGAAATACAAGAACGTGAGCACGCCGAATATCCCGATCAAAGTCGCGTACCAGTTGAGGACAAAGCTCCCCACGAGGAGCGTGAGTGCGGTTACAATAAAGAATTTTTGATGACGCACGAGATTGCGAAACGCCGTCTCGCGATGATGGAGGTCGCCGTGATGAACGAATTCTTTCCCTTTGTGCGAGAACCCTTTCCGCTTGCCGTCTTCGTCCATAATATGAACAAGTTTTTCCTTGTGCTCGGACCCGACGATGAACTCTGCGACTGCGCGACGACTTTCCGCGAAAGACTCGCGATTGACGGAGGTGTTCATAGTACGCGAGATCGTGCGTATTCTCTGTTTGAGATTGGTCCGCCACATGCGCGTCGTTTGCACATAGGGAGGTGGTACTCCTTGCGCCACATTTTCGACCGAATACTTACGCGCGAGGCGGTTGCGTGTAATCCAGACAAGCTCCCGAAGCGTTTCAAAATAGGACATCAGCGTTACTTTCGAGCCAGCGGGATTGTTCCACATAACTGGCAGTTCTTTGATTTTGAATCCGTTGAGCCACGCGATTACCAATATCTCGATATCAAATCCAAAGCGCCAGATTGTTTGCTTGGGAAAAATCCTTTTTGCGGTGTCAGCGGAAAAGAACTTGAATCCACGCTGGGTATCGTGGATACCCGGAACAGCAACCGTGCGAATAAGTGTTTTTGAAAGATTGCCGAGGAAACGTCGGTGGCGACCGGAATGCTCGACAATATGGGAATCCTTAATACGGATGGAACCAATGACCACATCGTAGCCGTTCTTTATCCACTCCCAAAATGTATCGAGGTGCGAAATATCTACCGAATTGTCCGCGTCCATGAAAAGGCGGTATGCTCCGCGTGCAGAGAGCATACCGCGATTGACCGAGTAGCCCTTGCCTTGATTGGTGCCATTTTCTAAAAGCTTGATAGCCGGGGTAGTTTCAGCAAATGCGCGCACAATGCTGGCAGTACCGTCAATAGATCCGTCGTCGACCACAATGATCTCATACGAAAATTCTTTGCCTTTGAAATAGGTCTCGAGACTGCGAAACGTCGCGCCGATGCGGTCCGCTTCATTGTATGCAGGAATGATGACCGAAAGGGTGATGTTATTTTTCATGGTGGCTTTTAAAAACAAAAAATTTATACCCGTTGAAATTGGAGAGCAGCACCATGGCGCTCCCCGCGAGCGCGCCGACGTTTGCCGCAAGGTGCGCGGAGACGCCGTACCAATTCGTAAGCGCAAAAAATACAAGCGAAGAAATGCCGATATTGAGCGCGAACCCGACGAGCGACACCGCAAGGAAGAGTGCGGATTCTTTTGCATACGCAGTGTTTGATTTTCTGAAGACCCAATGCTTGTTAAAAAGATAGCTGTTGGCGACAGATGCAAGAAACGAGATTGATTTGAAAAAGACGTAGAGCTCGCCGCGCGAACCGACCCCCACCGTGATGATGAGAAGATTGAGAACCGCAAAGTCTATTGCAGTATTGAGAATGCCGACGAAAAAAAATTTAATAAAATTAAACATACTCTTGTTGAGAGAGGTAGCGGGCGAACTATTTGGCTTTATGCCCTTGTTTTGGCTACCGGTACTCCCCTTCTTATAGTAGAAATCCGGTAGTGAAGACTACCGAACAACTATCCACAGACTAACATACTACGCAGGTTACGTCAATACCCCCCAACTCAATCTTGACTGAGGTTCAAAACCTGCTATACTATTTATATCAGACCTGAACGGCATCCTAAATGGGTGCCGTTCGCTGTTTTACTGATCATCTCTTATATCCGTCCGTTTTAAACGCTCGCGTAAATATTCGAAGTCGAGGAATTTATCTCCTGCAAATTTCTTCATTTCCTTGGCAGTTCGCTCGGCGCGGGCGAGAATCAAAACTTCCTTTTTACGCTCTTTAAGATGCTTCAAAACAGGTAAGAAATCACCGTCACCGGATAGAATGATGGCGCGTTCAAATGTGTCGCGGTCACGCATGAGGTAGAACGCCATATCCACATCGCAGTTTGCTTTTCGGGCAGGAATTCCGTCGATATCATAGAAAGTTTTGACCGGCTTCAAGATTAAATTGTACCCGAACTTTTCAATCTTGATATAAAAACGAACTCGCTTTAAGTGACGCCCAAGGAGCCTTAATTCAGCTTCAGAAATTTTGTCGCCTTTTTCAACAATTAAATCGATGAGATATTTTTCAATATCTCGGACGGGAACAGTTTCATTTTTCAAATAATCAAAAGGAAATTTATGTATCTCGACACCGCCGAAAAAATAGACCTGAGAAACTTGATACTTGCCCTCCAGATAGTCGCGTAACTTCCGATAATCAATACTCCATCCGAGAGATTTCTTGCCACCATAAAACAGGTTGGACGCGTCAATATAAGCATTGGTTCTCATGTGAGAAATTGTATCATAAAATCCACTGGATAGAGATAGGCGATATCGACCATTTTTGATACAATAACGGAAAGAAACTGCAAAAGATAGTCCTTTGCAAAAAAATAAAGGCGCACTTCTCTCGTCGTGAGAGTCGTGCGCCCAGTAAGACGGTATGATTGCCCGTCATGCGGCAAAAGATGGGATAGTGTCATCATCTTCTCCTCCTTCACTTGCATCCTTTTTTTCCTTCTGGATCCGTGCGTAGATTTCCTCCCTATGCACGGAGATATATTTTGGTGCGTTCACTCCGATACGCGCCTGATTGCCTTTAACCCCCAAAACAGTTACGGTAATATCGTCCCCAATCATGAGAGTCTCCCCCACTCGTCTCGTTAAAATGAGCATATTTGACCACCCCCTTTGTTGTGTGTAAAAAATTGATACCCTTGCCCCGAACTTTGCCCAATCTTCGCCTATCTCCAAAACAGTGGTGTCGACACCGATTAGGAGATTCTCCCCTATTCGCTTTGTCAAAACGAACATACAGCCTCCTTTCCTTGCACCCTGTTAACCTTGCGCACAATAACACACTGGAAAAAAAGATGCAAATACGAGCTGGAGGGCAAAGCACCTTTATTTTTAGGAGCGAGAATACTGACGAGCAGGGCTCGACTTAATCTGACGTGTGGTCACAAGTCACTAAATATATTTCTTCGCTACGCTTGAAATCTATTAAGTGCTCGCGACCCCGGCTCGTGGTTTTTCTCTGTGGGAGGCAGAGAAAAACATCACTGCGCCTTCCACAAACTAAAAATCTGCCGCAAGGCAGATTCTCTTAACGTTTAGTGGTGTTATTCTAGCATTTGCTCGAACTTTTTTCGAACGAGAATGAATCGCCCCGCCACCGCCTCGCAGAGCCTCGGCAACCCCGAAAGAAAAAACACTCCTTGTATTTCTGATTTGGCGGGGGTGAAATTTCTTTTGAAAAAGGAAAGGGTGTTTTTCTTTCGGGGTTCTGCCCTCCAAGTATTCGGGCAGTGTGGCGGGGCGATTTGCTCCTCTTTTTGTTTTGGCGGAATTCGGGGCGGAATTTTTGAGATTTCAGTTAGCACTTAATGATTCAATCGGTTCATCAATATCAATTGGGGGTACAAATCCATAATGATTAAGTGCACCCTGCAAGTATCCAAAAAATTCTTGATTCGGCGGTGGAAATTTTGGATGTGGTACTACAATACCAACCGCCTCTCCCTGTTCAGCTTCATTCTCGGTTTGATAATGATATGAGAAGTTGGTAAAAAACGCGGCACTTAAAGGATATTCTTGTGGAGAAATGCCAATGAGTTTTCTATTAACTAATTTCTTTACATCTTTCACCCACGGCTTATCGTCCATTGGGATATTGGGCGTAATCGGCGAGTTCACATCAATAAAAATAGCAAAAGGCACATCTTTTGGATTTTGTTCAAGGGCGTCATTAAATAATCGTCTTATCATCCGCGCAGAAAGTAGTTTTTCTAGAGATAACAAAAAACCAATTTGATGTAGCACGCCAGATCGGTGTTTACTTTTTGCCTCTACCGCAAGGGATGAGCCCGTGGCCCTATGAGTAGCAACAAACTCGCAGTGTTTGTTTTTGCTTTTTTCATCAGTGAATTGAATGTCGCAGTCAAGTCGAGCGAAGATGGCAGCAATCGCAATTTCGTATCTCGCACCCTGATAATGATCGCGAGATTTTAATCTTTCAAGTAATTGTGGTGGCAGAACTTGTTTATGAATAAGACTGCATACATCAAAAGCAAGCAATAAAAGACTTTTACTATATCCGTCTGGTTTTGCTCCCCATACTTCACTGTTTACACGCTCTGCCGTTTTTTCATTTTTTTCAATCCATTCACCAAGTTTTTCAAGGCATATAGAAATAAAGTGCCGTTCTTCAGGTGGATATTTTGCTTGCTCTCGGAACCAGTCAAGACCAATCGTATCTTTTAAGATTTGTATTATGAAAGTATGAAAAGTCGTATTTGGAGGACAGTCAGCATAAACTTTATTACCAAGTGCAAATACCTTTTTTCCCTTGAACATTATCGGCTTCACATAGTTTATGTGAATACCAGCTTGCTTCAAATACTCCTGCTCGGTTCTGACTTTTTGGAAATACTTAATAACCTCTTGTGGAACAGAGTCGGTGTCTTTGTTTAAGCAACATCTTTTATATTTTTTACCACTTCCGCAGTGGCACTGATCATTTCTTCCTATTTTCATATTGGGGATAACTGCTACTTGCATACATTCTATTTATTTTCTATAATAGCATTATGATTACGAAAAAGCAAACACAAGTCCTAAATTTTATAAAAACTTACATGGCAAAAAATAGCTATGCCCCCTCTCTTGAGGAGATCAAGAAGAAGTTTAAGCTTGCCTCTGTATCAACAGCTCACTATTACATCAGCAAACTACAAGACGCAGGATTTTTGAATAAAGAACACAATCAACCCCGTGCCGTTTCCACAGTTGAAGCTAAACAGACAGTCGAAATTCCTATTTTGGGAGCTATCGCGGCGGGTCAGCCTATTGAAGCCATAGAAATTCCAGACGAAACTATTACAATCACAAGAGACGAAATTGGAAAGCAAGGCAAGCACTATGCTTTACGTGTTCAAGGTAGCAGTATGATTGATGAGGGTATTTTTGACGGCGATATTGTTGTTATACGCAAACAAGAGGTGGCAGAGAATGGTCAGACTGTTGTGGCTGTGATAGATGATAACCAAGCAACGCTCAAAAAATTATATCGTGAAAACGGAAAGTTTAGACTGCAACCCGCAAACCCAACACTATTCCCAATTTATCGTGATGAGGTAGAAGTGAGAGGTGTTGTCGTTAAGATTATTCGCAATCTTGAATCACAACTAGATCAAGGACAATCGAGAGATGAAAAGTATGTGCGTAAAATAGATTATTCGTGGGATTATAGAGGAGAAAAAACGAAATCACATACGCACGGCATACATACTTATCCAGCGATGTTTATTCCACAAGTCGGACGAAGATTGTTAGAAACTTATAGTAAAGAGGGTGATACTATTTGCGATATTTTCTGTGGCTCTGGTTCAGCTTTAGTCGAAAGTAGATTGATAGGAAGAAATGCCTACGGCATTGATCTTAACCCTTTGGCTATTTTTCTTGCAAAAGCAAAGACGACCCCAATCAATCCTCAAAAATTAACAAAGGAGTATCTCGCTTTACTTGATAGAGTAGAAAAGATTAAAGATAAAGAAATACAAAGACCAGATTTTAAGAATATTGATTTTTGGTTCAAAGACAAAGTAATCGTTAAACTTGCAAAACTAAAGAAAGCTATTCGCGAAATAAAAGATGAATCAATTCAGAATTTTTTGATGGTCGCTTTTAGTGAGACAGTTCGCTATTCCTCAAATACAAAGACTGGAGAATTTAAGTTGGTTCGAGTGAAAGCAGACAAACTGGAAAAACATAACCCAGATGTTATCGGTATATTTCGCAAACACGCAGAGAAAAATATAGCGGGAATGACTGATTTTTACAAAGATGCAAAAAAGGATCCGTGGACAAAAATAATTTACGGTGATTCGTCAAAAGACAATGGGATTAAAGCAAGCTCTATTGACTGTATTATTACTTCTCCGCCATACGGCGATAGCCGTACAACTGTTGCTTATGGGCAATTTTCTCGCCTTTCGGCACAATGGATTGATGTATTTGATGACCCAAATGATGCTTCTGGCGTAGATAATGATCTTCTTGGCGGTAGAGCTACTAAAAATTTAATTCATACACTTTCATCTGGTTATCTTAAAGAATCATTAGAAAAAATTGCGAAGCAAGACGAAGCAAGGGCAAAAGATGTATTGAGCTTCAATCTTGGATTGAATGAATGTTTGAAGCAGGCTCATAGAATCCTTAAACCAGGGAAGTATTTTTGCCTTGTAATTGGCAATAGATTAGTTAAGCAAGTTAGAATTCCAACTGATTTTATTATTGCGGAATTAGCAGAAAAAATTGGTTTTACTTGCGAGGACATAATTGTAAGAAATATCCCCGGCAAGAGAATGCCAATCAAAAACTCGCCGACAAATATCGTGGGTGCTTTAGAGGAAACAATGAATAAAGAAAGTATCGTTGTATTGAGAAAAAACTAGAGAATACGCTTGTGAGTTTTGAACATAAGCGGAAAGGTTTTTTCGGAAAGACGGGTAAGACGAAAAGCGGAGCCGTGGTCATGAGGTTTTCCCGCATTTTTTCCTGTCCGATAGACTCCAAGGCGAATATCATATTTTGATAATGCGAGAAATTGCTTTGGATCAATATCTTTTAGCAACCATGCTTCCGTATAATGAAAGTATTCGTGCCCTCTTTCTTTTTTGCAGTTAGCAAAAACAAGAATAAGTCCGTTTCCAATTTTCTCTGCGCCCTTTAGTCTCAAAAAATCTAGTTCGTAGTATCCAAGCACGGTTCTATTTTTGAGTATGAGTAGTTTACCTTGTTTTTCG
>Ga0075890_114_pt1 | contig 19335 bp, 16 predicted proteins | sample RifGroA1_FD_68313 | JGI IMG/M metagenome (GOLD analysis project Ga0075890, IMG submission 68313) | Parcubacteria bacterium GW2011_GWA1_47_8
TACAGAAGCGCGGAAGATGGCATCTATGATACAATTTCTCCATTACAAGTTAATCGCGCCCGGGGAGCTCTCAGTTAGATTCTTAGGTGAGGCAATGCGCTCCGCGGGTACCCATGGTCGGCATAGAAACGGGAATTGAAGGTCTTTACTGGAGACCTACTTGGAGGCTGAGCCTCCAAGTAGGAGCATCCAAGCAAAGGAGTCACTCCAGTAAAAACTTCTCCATTTCTTTCATGTCTGCTTTTCTCTCTAAAATACTCATCAAGGCGCCCTCTGCAAAATTTTGATATTCTTTTCTATTCTTGAATTGATCAAGGATAATATCTTTACTGCAAAAATCACTTTCTACGCCGCCTTTCCCCTCCCCGACATACTCACCCCAACTTGATCGACTTTTCACCAACTTGGAGGCGGAGCCTCCAAGTTGGTGAACACGATCGTTTAAATTCACGTAAGCACTCGAATGCAGGAGGTATTCGTTGGAATCTACGTGTACCGCTTTGAATCTTCCCTGAAGCAACGTACCTGACCGCTTGTGTTTATCGTTGAAATATCTCGTGTACCCTGTTCCCATCCTGTGCATAAATTTTTCAATCCCTTTATCTGCAACCTGCTCAAGAAGAAAGTGATAATGATTTGGATTCAGACAATACGCAACAAAGTTAACCAGTCTTTCCAACTTGGAGGCTCCGCCTCCAAGTTGCTTGTCAACAAAAGAGTTTTCATAGATACTGCCTATCGGTTCAAGAACATTAAATTCAGTCATGCTCTGGAAAAATCTTTGTATATCAAAATCATCCATGAAAATTTCTCTCTTATCGACTCCCCTGTTGTAGATATGATAGAATTCTCCATTTACAAACGGTGTTTTTCGTATCGACATATCATTTTATATTACTTATATTACCACTTGGAGGCGGAGCCTCCAAGTGGTAAGTTACCAGACAGAGTTGTGGTGTCAGTCGTGATAGCGGGCAGTAGTGTATCGGTTGATGTTGTCACCCCGCCAGCACTCGTGTCGCTTGTCGTCCCTGCAGTATCCCCTGTCGTCGTCGGGGTTGTCGTACTTGTCGTTTCCGGTGTCGTCGTTGTGGTTGTCGTATCTACTACGGATGGTGTACTTCCCGATCCGCCACTTGTTCCGGATGTTCCGGAAGCAGAAGCCGCTTGCGAAGCACCTGCGGACGCACACTCCCCTGACGTCGTCTTGGTAACACCACCCGAGATGGAGAGGCAGTACGGCGCGCCGGAGAGCTCGTCGTAGAGCGTGATACCTGTGCGGCGCTCGGGCGAACCGATCTTCGCCGTACCGCGGACTTCGAGATCCTCGACGACCATTCTGCCTGATGCGTCGATGCTCCACTTGTCTGCCGAACCGCGAATCGCTTTCACATTTACCATATCAAAGTCATTGATATCGAGCGCGTTCGCAAACTTGATCCTGCCTGAAGAATTGTCAATGCTCCAGAATGCCGAGCTTGCGCTGTCTGACGGATTGACCGTACCGCTCGAGAGAGCCGGGTCGAGTTTCGTGTACGCGAGGTTCACGAACACCGTAACTTTCCCGACACCGTTCGCATCTTTCGGCGACGAAGCGTCAAAGTCTTCGAGCGCAATACCGACCGTCGTTTGCGCCGTGCTGGTTGCCTTCATGCCGACGCCCGCGACACTCGAAAGCGCGATGCGGTCGCCTTCTTTGATATCGCCACCTTCAAGCGCAACTTTCACCGGCACATGCCCCGAGAGCACGACCGGCACCGCGCCCCCATCCTGCATAAACGATAGTTTCTTCCCCATCGAAACGATACCTATTGCAATGCTTCCCTTTCCGCCTTTTTTCACGCCAAATGCTTCCGCGCTCGTCGTAGCGGTAGTATTCGTCCTGCTTATCGCCGCAATGTCTCCCGTATCAAGGTCGTTTTCAAATGCTTGGTAGTTTTCGACTGTGCCGGCGATGGTTGTGGAGGCTACCGTCTGGAGATTAAGGTTAAGTTCTTGTATTCCTTGCGTGAGAAGCGGGATGATGCTGGTATAACGCACGCTATTGGGACGACCTTGGTCATCATAGCCAACAAGCCGTGTATCAATTTTATCTACCTCTTCGGCAATAAAACCGTAGCGAGTACCGAGAGTCTCATTGTATTCAAATGTAATTGGGCGAAGTAGGGAGAGTTCACTGAGTGCATAACCTGTATCTATGTCCTCTATGTCGTGTTTAAAGCGTTTCGATGAAGTGATGCAACTCTCGTTGTCCGTATTTCGAGTCACGTCATTAGTAGAAGTAAGACATACAGATGCGACTGCCGCCCCTGTGTTGAGTGTCAACCCATTAAACGCCACTGTCCCCACAACAGAGAGTGTCCTCCATGGCGACGTGGTCCCGATGCCGACGTTGACCGCGTAACTTCCCGTCCCCCCCAAGACGAGGGAGTTCGACGCGCCGACGATAGCATGGGAGCCGATGGCAGTGGCATTAGTAAGTGTGCCAACGGAAGCATCCGCTTCGTCGCCAAGGAAGAGGTTGCGCGTGCCAGTGGTGTTCGTATATCCCGCCCATGCACCAAGAGCGGTTGATGATGCGCCAGTGGTGTTGGAAAAGAGGGCTTTGTGACCGATTGCGGTATTACTGGAGCCCGTGTCATTGATATAGAGAGATTGGAATCCTATGGCGATGTTACGATTGCCCGAATTAGTGCCAGCATCATTGCCACGGAGCGCAGTCCTACCAACGGCAACGTTATAATTACCCGTAGTATTGAGATAGAGAGCACCACTACCAAAGCCCATATTGGAAATTCCTGTGGTGTTAAAGGCGAGTGAATAATCGCCAAAAGCAGAGTTTCCCTCGCCAGTGGTGTTGTTTCTTAAGGCATATGACCCGATGGCGGTATTATAATCTCCCGTAGTGTTTGCTTGCCCCGCCCAATACCCAAGAAAGGTGTTGTCGCTCCCTGCTGATTGCGTCGACGTCCCCGCACCCAAGCCGACAAAAGTATTGTATTTTGTCGACGATGCAGAGATAAACTTCGTGCCGCCCCAATAGACCCAGTTGTCGCGAGTGTTTGCAGTGGCAATGTTGATGTCGCCAAACGTCGAGGTCGCCGTGGTCGAGGTCCCGATGCCGACGTTGCCGTTGTTCAATACTGAAAAGAGTGTTGTCGAAGCTGAATCTGCAATCTCAAACGCTTTCGAAGTTGGGAGTGTGTCCGCTCCCCAAACGGTGAGCTTGGCGTAGGGGGTTGAAGTACCAACACCGAGTTTGCCGGTAAGCGGCGTATTATCGATCGTGGTCACCGTCGTCGTAGCGGGAAGGTTGGCGAAGAGGAAGTTGCCAATATTCAACATATTGTTTGAAGACACTGCAGGGAATTTTATGTTGTAGCCGAGACCGATGTTGTTGTAGCCGGTGGTGATGGAGCCGCCGCCGCCAGTGTTCGCATCGTGTCCGATAAAGATGTTGTCATAGCCGGTGTTAACGTTGTAGCCAGACTGATAGCCAAGGGCAATATTGAAGTGGCTAGTAGTAACGTTGTAGCCAGCTTGATAGCCGAGGGCGGTGTTATTGGAGCCGGTGGTGTTGTTAAGGAGGGCAAAATATCCATTTGCGATGTTGCTTGATCCAGTAGTGTTTTTCCAGAGAGCATTGAAACCACTTGCGGTGTTGCTGGAGCCAGTACTATTATTGAGAAGAGCGCCACTACCATTCGCAGTGTTGCTGGAGCCAGTGGTGTTGGTGTAGAGAGCGCTCACGCCATTCGCGGTGTTATCAGAACCAGTAGTGTTCGCTTTCCCCGCTTGATACCCTACAAAAGTGTTAGTAATCCCACTTCTCATTGAAGATCCTGCGTCGAAGCCGACAAAAGTATTGTATTTTGTCGACGATGCGGAGATAAACTTCGTGCCGCCCCAATAGACCCAGTTGTCGCGAGTGTTTGCGGTGGCAATGTTGATGTCGCCAAACGTCGAGGTCGCCGTGGTACTCGTCGCATGGAAATACGGGGAAGCGATCTGCCGCCAGACTTCAAGTCCTCCCGCAAATGTTGACGTACCGACACCAGACACCAGAATGTTTTGAGTTGTTGTTGGAGTCAGAGCTGATTGAGAAAAAATGTTCGTGGTCAATAATGTTTTGAGTTGTTGTTGGAGTCAGAGCTGATTGAGAAAAAATGTTCGTGGTCAATTGCCAATCGGTGAAGTTGGAACCGAGGAGTCCCAAGGATGAGGTAGCAGTCAGCGTGTAGCCATTGCTTGCGTTCCCGACAAGGAGATTGCCGTAACTGGGTGCGGTGGTGAGTCCGGTACCACCGTAAATGACACCGACACTGGTCGTTGCGGAAACAAGACCGGCATTTGCTTGCAGGGGGCCGCTTAGTCCCGTAGCAAGCTGGAGTCCGCCGGTGCCCGCAACCGTAAGCGCGGTGGTACTTGCGTAGGGGAAGGTGCTTGCGGTTGTGGTGGTTGCGGTGAAGTATGCGCCCACGACTTGTCCCACGACGGAGAGTTTCGCATAGGGGGAGGTGGTGCCGATGCCGAGACTCTTGGTGGTGTTGTTCCAGAAGAAATTATTTGCGTCACTTAAGAATTGTCCTGTACCGTCAGCAAATTGAACAGAACCGGAGATGCCGTTTGACGGACTGCCTCCACCCGCTCCTCCGTTGTCATCGGAACAGACGATTACGCCGTCCGCGCCGACCGTGAGCTTTCCTGAATTGAGGAGGCCAGTACAGTTGAGTGTATTAATCTTCACGCCTCCCCCTGTTACCGCGAGTCCGCCTGCAATGGTCGAGGTTGCAGTGGTGGAGGTGATGTTCAAAAGTTTCGCCTGTATACCCCCCGCAAACGTGTCGACGACGTGATCGTCGTACCATCCGAGTGGAGCCACCCTTGACCGAAGGAGGTTTGGCCGGTGCCGCCTCTCGCGACAGCGAGAGAGCCGGTCCATCCGAGAGCGTGCGCTGACCCTCCCGACGTAATGGTCACGTTCGTGTCGTTTGTGAATGTTTGCGAATCGACAATAAGGCCGTTCAATGAAGTGATGCCGTTCCCTACACCCATACACGTGCCGTCGGGACGTGCGTAACATCCTCCGGTGATTTGGATGCCGTTCGCGAAGGTGGAGGAAGCGGTTGTTGAAATGACGCTAAGCACATTCGCTTGGAGTCCTCCCGCAAAGGTGGAGGTTCCTTGCCCTGCACCAACCGTGATGGCACCGCCGAACGTGGAGGTTGCCGTCGTGGTGGCGACAAAATACCCCGCGAGCGCATAATTCCCCAAGTCGGAGTTGCCGGTGACGGAAAGTCGCGCCCATGGGGAGGTGGTCCCAATACCGACGTTGCCGTTTGCATTGACGCGAAAGACAGAGGAAGTTGCCGTGCCGTTTGTCGCAGTGGAACTTGCAATATCAAAAAGTGGATCCTGCGATCCATAAGTCCCCTGCAGGGAAAGTTTTGCCCACGGGGAGGACGTGCCGAGACCAAGTCGCGCGGTGGTACTATCCCACACAAACCCGCTTGCTCCGCCAAAGGATCCTCCGTTGTTGTATTGGATTTGCCCACTTGAACCGCCCGGGGTTCCACTGCCACTCGCGAGACAAGTACCGTTCAAGGAAAAACATCCCGCTGACACGTTGATGCCGTTTGCAAAAGTAGAGGTCGCCGTGGTGGATGTCGCCGTAACATACGCCACCGTGGGGCTTGTCGACGACGTAATCGTCGTACCGTCCGAGTGGAGCCACCCTTGACCGAAGGAGGTTTGGCCGGTGCCACCGCTTGCGACGCCAACCGTACCGAGAGAGATAGTCAAACCGCTCACGCTGATACCCCCTCCTCCGGTAAGTGTGAGCGCCCCCGTCGAACCTTGCAAAGAAGAAACCCCTGCCGACCCGCCGCCATAAAATACTGGGGCTGTAGCAGATGCCGCCTTTGCGGAGATGGTGGGATTACGCGGGTCGCCGGAGATCGTGATGTTGCTTCCCGCCTTAACAGAATTGACAAGGTTTGAAGCAAAAACACGCCCCGTTCCGGCATCGATATCGGCGCCGGTCGTATTTACTCCGCCCAAAGCTTGCACTGATCTTGAAAATGTACTCACGCCGGCGAAGGTACTCGCACTGTTGGCGCGGAACGCACCATTCACGATTGCTCCCGCACGCGCGGTAAAGTTCCCCTGCACGATTCCTGTTCCGCCGATTGTCGCGGAATTTTTGATCGTGGCATCTCCCACAACTTGGAGATTATTCGAGAGCTCGAGGTTTGTATTCACGCTCAAGTAATCCTCGGTCGTCGTACTTTTTCTTGCGGGAGTAATCACTCGTTGCGAAGATCCTGCGGGGGAAGAAGTCGCTTGTCCTCCTTGCGCGGTGTTGCTGGTTACCGATGTTCCAAAACCACCAGTGGTTGTATTTTGTGTTGGTTGATTAGACTGCGTTCCGGTGTTCGAGGTTCCACTTTGAGGTTTGCGCGGAGCAGGAGTTGTTTTCTTTTCAGTCCCCGCCCACGGACTTTTGATGTAATCAACAATACTCGAGAAGACACTCGCGAACTGCGAGAGTCCCGTCGACACACGCGCAGCTTTTACTTGAGGAGGAGGCGAGTCACTCACCTCTACGGTGAAGAGATCTCCCTCGCCTGTGTGTATTTCCAAAGATCCCAAAGAGGCCGCTTGTGTTTCTGCAAAAGCCTCCGTCTCGCTGTCAGCGGACAGTGCTTCCTCTTGAGGAAGAGCGGCAAACTCTTGACCTGTCACTCCCGTTGAGATCGCAATTTGTTTTTGTATCAGCTGAGAGCTGACTTCGACCGTCGCAAGACCCACAACCCCAATAACAACCGTAACAATTCCCGTGATTATTACATTTTTAGTAAACGATGCTTTTTCTTTTTTGACAGAGAGATTTTCGTCGCGAGAACCCACGGTCGGCGAAACCTCGGCAACACCATTTTGTCGCCATTTTTTCTGACCGAATAACTGATTTTTTTTATTCCGAAAGTAGGGCATTGGAAAGCACAAATCAAGAAAACAAGGAAAAGTTGTCTTCTCGAATTTACCCATATTTTATCACAAAAAATACTTCTTTATAAGCCTAAAAGCGAGGAAATATGTGGATAAGAATGCGCAAGGGAAATCATCGTGCTTGCACAATGAAAATTTGTAAAAAATTACCCTATTTTAGGGTAAAAAATAGGAAAAAAGAGTAACAAAAAATGTTTCGTCAAGCGCTTTTTACAAAAGCCAACAATGATTCTGTTTTGGCAAGAACAAAAATTAAATATCTTATACCATCCCCAACTAATCATTTCGGATAATTTATAAACTTTGCACCTCAGCTTTTGACGCCTTCACTGTCCTACAGGACAGTGAAGGCGTCAAAATTTAAAAAGTTACAGAGAAATTTTGAGACTATGCCTCCAAATTTTTTGCAAAAAAATCCCCAATTTGGTACGATAGGGTTAAATTGGAGAATTTAGAATGGCGATAAAAGATACAACAAAAGAGGCGGTTGCGGAGATTATCCTCTCAACACTTTTGGTGGCGGGAGTATTTGCGGTTGCGATTATGGCCCCCAATGCCGTACAACTTTTCAAATATTTCGGAAAGAAGACGCCGCACGAGCAATGGAGAATTAGGAGATCGGCCACCCGTCTCGAAAAACGTGGGCTCATAGGAAAAAGGTCGATGCGTGGCGAGGAGTATTATGTCTTAACCCCTACCGGCAAGGAACGCGCCATGCGCTACAAAATAAAAAACATGACCATTCGCCGTCAGAAAAAATGGGATGGCTTGTGGAGGATCGTTATGTTCGATATTCCAGAAGACAAAAAGCTCGCTCGGCGCGCCATCTCACATGCGATTCAAAAACTCGGATGCCTCCAATATCAAAAGTCAGTCTTTATCACCCCCTACCCATGCGAAAAAGAAATCGATTTTGCCGGGGAGTGCTTTGGTGTGCGAAAATACATTCGCATTATCACCGCAAAAGATGTCGAGGGTATCAATAGTATTAAAAAACATTTCAATGTATAAATACTCAATCTATATTTGCAACCTCCCCAAATTCCCCAATTTGGTACGATAGGGTTAAATTGGAGAATTTAGAATGGTATTAACTCTTCGCTACGCGAAGACTATGGTTCCACGCAAATCATTCCTCCACATATACCGAAACTTTGTCGCTGAACACGTACACGATTGCCTGCTTAAAAAGAAATTCCTGACTTCCCTTCGCATGGTGAATCATGATTGGCTTGTTGCTTACTAAGGTAAGGAAATTCGCATGCTCCGGAAGAATATCGAACGGGCCGTCTTTGTTCTCGGACGATACCGCTTCTGCGGTACCTTCCCATATTATTCTTTCCGTATTCGTAATCTTCACACTGAGTGGCTCATTCATAGCGCATGTTCATTATATAATCTTTGCACTTTTTATATCGCCGATATATAAAAATCTTTCAACAGGAATTGCGTCCATCTCTCCATCGAGAATCGCTTTCACATCACGAACGGCGTCTTCTCTCCGGACATACGCTCCCGGCTTTCCCGTCTGTCCCTCGGCAGTAAAAAATGGCTGGGTCATGTAATTAAGAATTTTCTGCGCACGAATATAAACCTTCTGGTTGTCAGAGGAAAGTTCCTCCTCACCGACAATGGTCACAATACGCACCAAGCGTTCGTATTGATTCAAAACCTCAATCGCACGCGTGACCGCTTCGTAGTGATCATCACCCACAAGCGTTCGGTTGACCATGTTCGACCGTGACTGCGGAAGGTCGAGCGAGGGATGTCGCCCCTGTTGCGCGATGTTACGCGAAAGTATCGCAACCGCGTCAAGGTGCGGGAGTGTCGCGGCAATCGTCGGGTTGGAGAGTTCGTCCGCAGGCACATACACCGTTTGCACAGAGGTAATTGACGCTTTTGATGTACTGGAGAGGCGATTTTCAAATTGCGCAATCTCGGATTGCAGTGTCGGTTGATAACCGAACTCCGAAGGAATCTCGCCCAAGAGTGTCGAGAGCTCACTTCCCGCCTGCAGAAAACGAAAGACATTATCCACAAAAAAGAGCACATTCCATTCTTTCTCGTCGCGATAATATTCAGCAAGAGTCGCCGCCGCCCATGCCGTACGAAAACGCGCGGCGGCGTTCTCGTTGATGTGCCCGAGAACGATTGCCACGCGATCGAGGAGCTCCGCTTTTTTAAGCTCCTCGCGTAGCTCGTACCCTTCACGAATACGCTCGCCGATACCCGCAAATACCGAAACACCCTTGTAACGACTGCTGATATTGTGAAGTATCTCGGTCATAAGCACCGTCTTCCCTACGCCGGCACCGCCCACAATCCCAATCTTGCCCCCCAAAGGTATCGGGGTGAAGAAGTCGATCGCCTTGATTCCCGTCTCGCTGATTTCACTGGTGCGGGTAATGACATCGGACGCCGAATTCTTCGTCTCATTCGGATAAATAGATCGCACTCCTTCGGACTCAATAGGTCCAAGATCGTCCTCAGGAACACCGAAGAGGTTGACGACACGCCCCAAGACTTTCTGTCCTACGGGGATGGTGATCTGCGTTCGCGTGGAAACAATCTCCATGTTGCGCTCTATCTCGCGGAGCGAAGACATGAGGAGACACAAAAGAATGTTATTACTCTCATACCCGTATACTTCCAGCTGTATCTCTTTGTTTTTTGATGCGTAGAGAAGCTCCCGAAGTGCGGGGCGATAGTCGCTTTCGCACACCACTGCAACAATCTGCCCTTTGACACTTTGCACCTTCCCGACGAATTGTGGTTTTATTTCGTTCTCCATATTGATAATCCTGAAAATGATTCCAAGAGCCTAATGTTGCTTAACGACTCGATTGCCTTGCGGAGCTCGCGCTTCTTTTCTCCAATGTGCTCGGTGGCGCTCTGCTCGGCGCCGGTCATCTTCATCAAGCGCGCAGCGGTTCGGGAAAGTTCCGTTTCAAGCATGGTGCGGTTAAAAAGAAGACTTTTGATATGCTCCTCGAAGAACGCGAGCATCTGCGAAAATTCAGGTTCAAAAATATAATCCTGGATCTTCTCTTCTGACATTTGTTTTGGCTCCGTGGTGTATGTAATATCAATCATAACAGGTTCTTGCTTAAACACGGTAACAAACGACGGATAAAAGACAACGACTTTCTCATATCCCGATACCCGTTTCAAAAATTCTTTGTTTTCCGCGGGAGTCGGGTCGTCCTCGGCAAAGGACATATACGTAGACTTTCTCTCATGTTCCGTACCGTACAAATACTGCTTTCCCGTTGTCCCGACAACCAGCATATCTACACTTGAATCTTGTTTCGCATATAGAAGAAACGCATCGACCACATTGTTGTTGAGGAGTCCGTAGAAACGTTTGTTCGATGTAATCGCGACCGCAAGAACCTTTTGTTTTCGTGGAGGAGGGGGGACATTGTCGTTGTCATGGGCGTGCGCCTCATGCAGTTTTACCAGATTATACAAATCGCTAATCTCCGTATAAAACATACTGTTTAGGGTGAACTTTTCGCGAATGATTCGCATTTTGATTGCACTGATATCACGAAGCGTCCCCGCGATGGATTTCGCCGTCTGCATATCCGCCAACTCTGCTTGTTTTTCGACTATTGCTGACATACGTTTTCAAGGATAAGGGTCTTTTCCATGATTAACCAAATAAAATTTTCAAGAGACACGTCCTGCCCCGCCATCACGCGCACGTCTTCAAAAGATTTATGGGAAGCGATGGTTTCCATAAGAACCTTTCTATTTTTCCGAAAAAACGGTATGCCGCGTCCGGTCAAAAACGGAGTCGTCGCGAGCGCGAGTAGACAAAGTTGTACCGGAAGCGGTACAAATTCAAACGGCTCTTGATGCAAAACCTCGCGGATCATCGCGCCGCGACGAAGGGTTTCTTGGGTTTTGATACTTACTTGCGCGCCGAACCTGCTGTATTCTTCTTGCTCCTTGTACTCAGCGAGCCACGCGATAATCTTCATACCCAGCTGTTTTTGCACCAGCTTCTGCGTATTGCGTCCGACGCGCGTAACCGACCGATTGTCCAAGATTGTCGGGTAGTACCCCTGCGCACGGAGCTCCGACGAAAGCGAAAAGTGTCCGTCCGTACATGCCATCAAATTAGTAGGAATGAGGTCTGTATTATTTTGAATGTCTGTTTCCAAAACGGGCAAGAGTGTGATTGTTCCGCCGCCAACCTTTGCATTGAAATGCCCTGAGCGTTCCATCAAGTGCGCGTGCTGGTAAAAGATATCTCCGGGGTATGATTCGCGTCCCGGGAGTCTCCCCTGGAGCAGTGCTATTTCGCGAAGATACTTTGCATGCGTCCCGAGGTCGTCCAGAATAATAAGCACATCCCGCCCCTGCACCGCAAAAAATTCCGCAATAGAGAACGCCACCGAAGGCGCAATAGCGATAAGGGGCGAGGGATCGCTTGAAAGTGCCGCAAGGATGATTGCATTTTTGCCTCCCTTTTCTCGAAAGACTCCCGATGCCATCTTTCGGATATCATCGACCGGTTTTCCTATAGATGCATAAATGCACACGGACCCTTGCGCATTTTGATTGGAGATGACATCCTGCAAAAACGTCGTCTTACCGCTCCGAATAGGACCAAAGAGTAACTGTCTCTGCCCTTTCCCGATGGGGAACAGCGTATCCACAAATGTAATCCCCGTGACAAATTGATCCTTGATTGGCTCGCGAAAACTCCCCCCTTTCGCCACCACATTGAGCTCGAGCCGTGCATTATAATCTTTTGGTTCATGCCCTGCCGGTTTCCCGTCAATATATTCTCCGAGCGTATTGATCGTACGCCCGAACAAGTGTTCGCCAAATGAGAAAATGTGCGGATCCCCTTCCAGAAAGAACCGGTCCCCCGGCTTGACGGTCGTGCTATCGAGAAGGAGCGCCTCCACTTCGTCGATATCGAGCGCGGTAATGATGGCGCGACTCCCCCATTCGTTTTTAATAAGATCATTGATGTGCGCAGACGGAAGACCTTGGAGCGAGAGGAGGTACTCCTTCGCGCTCGTCACGATGCCGACTTCTTTGTGAAAATTGTTAAGAGGGTCTGCCATATATTCGTATCGCTTCTTTGAGCTCCGCTTCATGTTTGCTCATGAAATTTTTGAAAGAAAAATCATGATAGATACCCTTCCACACGAACGCGCATCCCCCCGCGACCGACGGATCGATTTTTATATCGAGCACCATGCGAGGAGATACCTGTTCCCGAAACCATGCTCCCAAACGTTTGTACTCTTGTGCTCCAAAAAGCATCGGAATATATACAATAATCGTGGGGATCTCTTTTATTTCCGCATCAAGATTCGCCAAACGCTCATGAATATTACCGTCCGTGAACCCTCCCGCGATGTCCCCCCATTCAAGAATCATGTTCGCGTCCTCGCTCCCCTCCACGCCTTTTTCTCTCAAGAACTCGCGGAATAGATCTTGGGAAGCGTCGTGCGGATGTCCGGAAAAAAATGTATGCTCAAGAGATTCTTTGAGTAAGCCGACTCTTCGAAATAAGTCAGATTTTATATAGGTATTTTTCAAGATTACGTCAAGGAGTGTGGGCGTCTGCATAAGATTATGGAGAAAAACTAACGGGAAAATATTCCTTCTTTTTTTGCTTCTTCGAGCGCACGGTACGCGAGATCCGCAGTTTCAGAAACGGAAACGCCCTTCTGCAAGACAATCTCCGTCGTGCGCCCCACCAGCTCGACCATCTGCGTATCAACAATATTCATCCGCGCACTACGGTACGCGCGAATTTCTTCTTGCGCGTTCTCAAATTCGCGCGTGAGATGTTCTTCAATCTTTTTTATGTTCTCGTCTTTCATCTGCGAAAGCACCCCCGTGATATCCCCCATTACTTTCCCTGTTTCTCCCCGTATTGCTTCCAAGTTTTGCTTGATGCCTTCCTCGAGAGATCCTTCGAGGCGTGCGGCAAGAAGGGCGAACTTTTCTTCGTTTTGCCGTATCCCCTCATGAGCAGACTCTTCGATACGTGCCGCAAGCGTGGAGAATTTTTCTTCTGCCTCCTTTGCGTGCGCGGCGATATTTTTGAGTGACGCGCCGATATCTTGTACAGCCTCTCCCACTTTGCCTTCAATGACATCACCCGTCTCTGCGGTTTGTTTTTTCAATGCATCGAGCAATTCCCCGTACACATGTTCGCTTTCCGTGGCATATTTCTGAAAAAGCTGTTGTGTTTCTTTCCCCAACGTTTCAATATTCTGCCGAAACGTCTCCTCGAGATTTTTTGTTTCTATTTTTTTCTCCGCGGTGCCTCTGATACTCGCAAGCTCCGCCGCGACGAGGATCTCCCGCGCTTGATTCGTTGCATCTTCGATAATCTTTTGCGCTTTTTTTTGCCCACTCTTGAGAGAATACTCGTACACAGGGAGCGCAAATCTCTTGATCTGCTTTCCGTGCCGGAGCTCCGCAATCAAAAGCACCACCGCAAATGCGATTAGGGACACGCCGAGCGCCATAACAATGTATTCAAAAGGGATACTTGGTATCATAGAAAAAATGAAATGATTTTACCGGTACGTTACTTTAAGCTACGGAACTCGTCAAAGGGATCCTGTTTTTGAAGGTGTTTGCGCCTGTTCTCGCGAAAGCAATGTTAAATATCAAATTTTTAATTTTTAAACAATATTTTAATTCTTGAATTTTAAAATTAAGAAATTAGAATTTGTTTGGAAATTTGAAATTAAACATTTGAAATTTTGACAGCGCCCCGAAAAAAGAGTTCCGTGATTCAAAGTACTCTGTCAATTCATTGTACCATTCGCAACACACTCGTACAAGAAAACTTTGGGGAATTATTCAACAATGCCGTTGGAAAATACTAAATTCTCTGATATCGGAAGTTCTACGGGAACAAGCGACTCGGACGGTATCCCCACTGAAACTTCTCCACCTGCCAATAATGAGGGACCGAAAATATATATAAAAGTTACTACAATAAAAAACAGAAGTCCTATGAGAATATTTTTTACGGAAAGAAACCTAAAAAGTTTTTGGGTGCTAGAAAATAGTGAGTGCACGAGAAAGAGAACGGGGGTAAGGATAGTTTGCACAATTATTATGTTAAGAAAAAATAAAGACCAAATGGTCGTAGTGTACCCTTGTCCGACATACATAAAACTATTCATTTTTTGTGGGTATTTATATAGCCCAACGGTGTCATTATTTCCCCCAACAAAATCTCTTGAACTATACCCAAGAGGGAAACCGGCTCGAACATCGCGTAAATCTTCATCATGATAAACCATTTCACCTGTCCAAAGCACCGAAGACATGACAAAAACTAAATTCAGTAAAAGAATAGAAAAAAAGTATTTTTTTGAGAAACTAAAAAATTTTATTACCATATTGTTATTATACATCATAAGCGTTGAAAAAGATTATAAGAGAACCCCTTAATTTAAATTAAGGGGTTCTGGTGTTAACTGCGGAAGTGATCAACAAGCTTCATTCACACTTATGTCCCACTTATACCAATATTTCCGGCATCCGGGAGCATTAAAGTTGCCCCACGGAAGCGTAAATGTGGTTGATGCATTGGTGGGCGGTTGAGCACATCCATATGAATTCCATTTACCCCAATAGTTGACATACCATGGTGTAGTAGGATTAGCAAGCCGCCCCCTCTGAGAGGAGAGTTTCACCCCTCCAGAATTCGCGCCACCATCATACATTCGTGTTACCGTAAAATAAACTTTCTGATGTTCAATCAAAACTGCTTGAGCAGACCCGACAGTAACATCCCACTCATTGCTTGTATCTCCCCAAGCAGTATCTTGATACGGGCTTGGAAGGTCGGACGCCCAGTACCCAGCCTGATCACCATGATTGTAGCTTACGTTACGAAGGAAGTAGCCATACGCTGTAGAGGAATTCCCCTGTCCAGCAGGAGAAACATTTGTTTCGTGTGCAGGCTCGGGATATCCGCTTCCAGATCCATCAAACAATGCTTCAGGCTCATAGGTACTATCTCCGTTCGCAGTAAACCACGCCACCCTTGTGTAATTATCCCAATACATCCACTGATAGATGTATTTGCTGTACGGGTCTTTATCCACATACACTTGCCCCCAGCTTGGAACAAACTGTGTATCTGTGGCAGGTGAACAGTCTATGGTGCTTCCATCCGTGTTTGGCATAGTAGCTTGGACCACATCGGCACTAATTAACCAAAATAGTAATGCAACAATTTTCGCACATATTTTCATCGCATCTCTCCTCTATCTGAACTGAATTACTGATTCGGAACTATCGCCGGTTGTGGCTTGGCGTGTTCTTTGAGCTCGATGACGCGGACAAAGGAGTTTTTTTCCTTGAGGTCCTGGATATCTCGCGCACGACCTTGCACCTCAACGCCGATGACACGGATTCCGTTTTTCTCGAAATCCGTCTTCATTTGGTCAGCTTCCTTGCGGTGCGATGTGATTGCCGTGCGTAAATCATCATTGGCTTCCGTCACGAGCATCTTGTCTTCGATCTCCATTCTCTTTTGCAAGAACGACAGGTGGTCTCGGCGATAATTCACTATCGCCTCATCCAATGTCTCGCCCTGTTTGAGAGAATAGCCGCCACTGTAGGATTGTGTCCCATGGCGGAAACCTTTGATTGCCAGAGAGCTCTTGCCCAATGCGGTGCGGACATCTTCCAACGACATATCGTTGGTGAAAAATACCGCCACATGAACTTCCTTCTGGGGCGTGTTTTTCAGAACTTGCCCAAAACTTTCCTCTGCTTTTGCAATCCGCGCCTCGAGGGGCGGGATGGCAGACGAAACAGAGGGAATGATGAGCGAGAGGGATAGCAGTAAAACTTTTCCAAATTTCATGGACTAACTCCTCGGTTGAATGTGGGCGGATAACCTAACCAGATTGTAGCACTCATACAATCAGCGCTCGCTGATACTTATACCACCTCCTTTTTTGAAAGAACAAGTAAGCACCGAGTGTAGCATGGAGGGGGGGGTATGTGTCAAACTCACGAATATTTTACTACTGAAAGCTACATCGTGGTACAAGCAACTTAAAACGGCAAGAGGATGATGATGATACTCACGGCAAAGCCGGCAGCACTGACGACAATAATAAGCGCCGCATTCAGTATCACCATTGACTGGATGGATGCTTTTGCCCGCGGATTGCGCCCAATCGAGGCGATGCCTTCGTGAATGTTCGGCATAAAATTCCTGAATGAAAGGTACACCGAGCCAATCGCAATAATCGCGGCAACAAGGTACTGGATAACTCTGGTGATCGGTGATTTTTCCTGTGGGACAAACGGGAGCTTCACGGAAATCGGTTTTTGAGAACGAGCAACCCCCACCGCGAGGACAGCCTTGATCTGTCCGATGGCAATCTCTTCTCCGTCGAAGGTCGCCGTGTTCGTCCCCCCTACTCCCGTAAATGACTCCCGTGCGACGGCAACGACATTGGCATCGTAAATATCCGCCTTTTGCCCTTTCCCGGGAAATGCGGAAGCGATGATATCATCCCCTGCCGCAATAGGGCCGTTCGCCGTAGTCACGTTGAGGAGCACCTCTCCTGATTGCACAATCGGAATCGCGCCGTCTTTCCGATGAAACAAGAGGACCGGCTGTTCGACAACAACCCCGAAAATACTCTTGTCGTCTATCGTGCGCGACAATACATACGTACCTTCTTCTTTATTGAAAGAAATAATATCTCCGTACGCTACGTTTTCATCACTGATGGTGTACGTCGAGGTAACGCTCGAATCATTGATTCCCACTTGAGCGTATCCATCGTCTGGAGTTATAAAAAAAAGTACGGAACAAAAAACAACTATGGCCATGATACGGCTATGCATCTTCATAGTATAGAGCACCTGCTCCAAATAGTAAATTGTTTTGCGGCATTCTTTTACGGATGTCTGCCTGCTTTAATCTCTTTGATATAAAAATCAACTTGTTGTTTGAACACGGGATCAAGTACCGCGACTTTTTGCATGGTTTGTATGGCGCGCTCTCTATCCCCTGCCTCAAAATACGCCGATGCGAGAGAAAAAAGCTTCTGGGGATTTGTTGGATCCTCCACGACGCGGCGAGTAAGGACTGTAATCACCGTCTTATAATCACCCAAGTGGAGATACGCTTTGAGAAATACGTCATCCGAAGGCGTCGAGGTTCCATAAATCGGCTCGAGGATTTCTTGCGCCAATTTCTTGTCGCCGGCATAGAGAAGGCTCGCCCCGTACATCTTTCGCGCCGTTTCAAATCTTGGATCCGCATCATATGCTGATTTGAAGGTCGCTCTTCTGCGGGGAAAGTGCGCGCGCTTTCTCCAGTACGGCAATCGCCGCGTCGTTATATTTTGCATTGTACTGCGAGACCCCTGCCAAAAAAGATCCGAGAATAAGCTGTGTACGCGCATTCCCCGAATCCTCCTCCGCCTGCTTCCCCATCTCCTCCATCGCAAGCTTCGCAAACTCCTCTTTGACACCAGCGCTGACGTCAGATCGCGAAAGGAGGGTGAACCCGGTCCTCACCAGATGCTCGCGAAACTCTCCGGTACCCATAAATTGATGCGCAGAAAGATTTTTGAAAAGCTCAAAAGAGCCTGCGGGGTTTTGCTCTGCGGTCGCAAGCGCCGACAAAAGCTCCCTATTCCCCGTAAACGCTTTCGCATTCAAACCATATACCGAAAAAACCGTGAGTACGATAACGAGCGGCGCAATAGCGACATTTTGAAGCGAAAGCGTCTCGTTCTTTTTGTGTCGCTTGGGCGCATGCGCGGAAACACTCTGTCCTTGCCGCACGCTTTCGAGATATCCCAAAACTCCAAAGAAGAGCAAGTAACTCGTCAGATTATCGAACACGAAAAGATTCTGAAAAAAATATCCCACAAGAAGCCCCGTCAAAATACTTTTTTCCAAGAGAGAAAATGGTGCGGATTTTTCTTTTTGATTATCTCTCCGCCACAAATACCAAAGTGCGACACCAAAGAGCGACAAGTACGAGAGAATTCCCAAAAGCCCGCCCGCAATCACCCAGTCAAGGAATACATTGTGCGCCCGATCGAACCACGACTCCTGCGCGTACATGCGCGGATCATAGTACTTGTTGAACACGTAATTAAAGTTTTCCTGTCCCCAGCCAAGGATTGGGTGCTCTTTGAATCCCTCTCCGGCAATACCCCAAATGATAAACCGCGACTGCGTGGTCGTCTCCGTAAGCGAGATAGACGCAAACCGCGCAAGGGTCTGATTATTCCTTACAAAATCAGTATCCTTCGCCACAAAAAATCCCAACACCAACAAAACAACACCACCCAAAACCCCAAGCGCAACCTTTCGCACGACCTTTTGCTCCTTTTCAAAAAAGAAAACAAGTACGGCGGTTGTTACGATACCCACACCAAACCCGAGAATAGCTCCACGCGTTTGCGTACCATAGAGAATCGCTGTCTCAAGAACGATCGCCGTAATATACCCCAAAGCCAAAATTTTTCCATTCTGTCCGCGCAATTTCCCTTGCACCCACGTACGCGCGAGGACAAACGATGTCAAAAACACGTGGAACATCATGTACGCCGCCAAGTATGCCGAATTGCCGAACGTCGCATCGATGCGCGAACTGCTTTGCGCAATGGGGATCTTTCCAGCCAACTGCAAAAGCGCATACCCGCCCACGATGACACTAACAAAAATAGAGATATGAAGAAACTTCCACCACGCATCTTTCTTGCCGAGCACGCTTGTCGCAACGACAAAGTACAGATAGAGATGTAGGTGTGTTACGACGCCCTCCATGCGTTCGAAGTTGCTCCAGAAACTTTTGTACGGATTTTCCCCGAAAACGCAGGCGAGCACCGAAACAACAACAAACACGGTCACGGCGACAAGGAGCGGCGACCACTTGAGCCGATATGCCGGATCATGATATACAAGAATAAGCCACGCACCGAGAATTACCTCCGCAATGACCCTAAATGCCAGATTCTTCCCGACAATAAACGGAAAAAACATCCCGTCGGGAGCAATAAATACAACAAGTGGTACCAAATACAACCCGCCCAAAATAATATTAACGAGAATTTTATTGGTGTTCATAATCTTACTTCATAAAGAAAGAGGCATTACTCCATGTATTCGCTTCTTACCAAGGACCGCGGAGATATATAGGTACATATCATTTCATCACTCGATTGATAAACAAATATGGAATTATACGACTCTGCTCGAACATTTTTTGAACGGAACTAATCCGCCTCCGCTTCTCTCCGGCGGAACGCTCGGGCGCGGCGGGATCCCCCCCACACCCCCCCC
>Ga0075890_111_pt1 | contig 13775 bp, 16 predicted proteins | sample RifGroA1_FD_68313 | JGI IMG/M metagenome (GOLD analysis project Ga0075890, IMG submission 68313) | Parcubacteria bacterium GW2011_GWA1_47_8
TTTGAAGAAAAATTTACTTTTGTAGAGACCGCACCTGACTGCGGTTGTTTGGCATGGGTGTGGAAAAGTCAGGTTGCGGAGTTTCGTAATTCAAAGTATCATATCATAGAAGGAGAGAAGGTTTGATCTATTGATCGAAAAAGGACGCTACCTGTAGGTAGCGTCCTTTTTCCTATTTCCACAAGAACCAAAACCTTATTTCACCGCGTCCTTGAGTGCCTTTGCGGCGCGGAACTTGGGAACCTTGGTTGCCGCGACTTGGATAGCTTCTCCCGTCTTTGGGTTGCGCGCTGTGCGCGCTGCGCGAGGCTTTACGGAAAAGATTCCGAGTCCTGCAATAGAAACTTCCTGACCGCTTTTCAGTGTCTTCACAATTGCCTCGAGCATCGAATCTACTGCTTGCTCTGCGGAAACTTTTGTGCCACCCATTTTTTCATGGATAAGCTCAACGATTGCTGTTTTGTTCATAATGATATCTGATTAAAACCTTTTAATATTAAACAAAATTCCTATCCTGCATTGACCAGAGTCGCCCGAGAGCCTTTCATCTCTCTCTGACGGCCTTGTTATATAGTATACCTTTGGGCTATTTTTTACGCAATAGCTACAAGGGTCTCGAAGAATATTGTTAAAAATCATAAAGTGTGTCACAATATTTCCCTTATTTACACGTCCCGCAACTTCTTATCTCGCGTATTCGATGACGCGGGACTCGCGAATGACCGCAATCTTGATTTCCCCTGGATATTTAAGCTCTTTTTCGACAGAGAGCGCTATTTCTCGGGCTAGATTTCGCGCTTCAAGGTCGGTGATCGCCTCGGGGTTTACAAAGACGCGGAGTTCCCGTCCCGCTTGAATGGCAAAGGTTTTCTCGACCCCGGGGAATGATTTGGCGATTCCCTCGAGATCACCGAGGCGTTTGATGTAGTTTTCTACAGAATCACGGCGTGCGCCTGGGCGCCCTCCAGAAATACCATCGGCGGTTTGCACGATGATTGATTCGAGCGTTTCATACGGGTACTCTTCGTGGTGTGATTGCATCGCTTGGATGATACGCGGATCAACGCTGAACTTTTGGAGAATGCGTCGGCCGATTTCCACATGCGTTCCTTGTACTTCGTGATCGACGGCTTTCCCGAGGTCGTGGAGAAGCGCACCCGCTTTTGCTACGGCGACATTTGCGCCGAGCTCCTCGGAGAGCATCCCTGCAATGTGCGCCATTTCGATAGAATGCTGGAGTACGTTTTGTCCGTAACTCGTGCGAAAATGAAGACGTCCCAAGATTGCGGTGATGCGCGGATCAAGATTGAACACGCCGCATTCGTACGCGGCTTGCTCACCTTTTTCTTTGATGGTGTTATTTACATCTTCGCGGGCTTTTTCCACCAACTCCTCTATTTTTGCGGGTTGAATGCGCCCGTCGGCAATAAGGGCTTGCAGTGCGACGCTTGCGACATGCCGGCGAATCGGGTCGAAGGATGAAACAAGAATTGACCCCGGGGTGTCATCAACAATGAGCTCAACGCCTGCGGCGCGTTCAAATGCACGGATATTGCGCCCCTCTTTGCCAATGATTTTTCCTTTGATTTCGTCCGAAGGGATAGTCACCGTAGTCGTCATGATTTCGGATGCGGTGGACGACGCAAGACGCTGAATTGAGGTTGCCAAGATATCGCGAGTCAAAAGCTCGAGCCGCGCACTCCCTTCTCGCTCGAGCTTTTTGATGCGTGTCAAGATGTCTTCTTCATATGCTTTCTCGGTGCGCTTCAAGAGCTCTTCTCTGGCGCTTTGCTCGGAGAGTCGCGCGATGCGTTCAAGCTCGTGCGCCGCCTCATCTTTTTCCTTGACGACTTTTTCACGGAGCATCGACAGTTCGGCGGTCTTTTCTTTTATTTGCTCCACTTCTTCGGCAACATCAAGCTGGCGTTTATCGAGGAAGTCCTCTTTTTTGATTAGGCGTTCCTCTGTCTTTTTGAATTGTTGTTCCTGCTCTTTTTCTTGTTGTTTTAGCTCTTCTTCTTGTGTCTCGGCTTTCTTGTCGGCTTCCTCGATGATTCGCTGTGCTTCTTCTTTTGCAGAAAAAAGGACTTGCTTTATTTCGAGCTCGACTGACCCACGCTGGCTTACGGAAATAAACCAGCGCAAGAGGTAGCCAAGTGCTACACCCACAAGAATCGCCATCACACCACCGAGCGTGAGTGCAATTTTGATGTCCATAAATGATCTCGCAAAGCCTTGAAATATAATGATTCTACGTGGTTTCTTCGGTGTTGCGAGCGGTTAAATGATAAATGAATAATAAACGTGTCAAATTTAAATACAAGGGTACAATTCTATACTAACGTTGTTTGAGGGAAATGTCGAGCGGCACGAAAAAGTCACTTGAAGAGTGGCTTTTTCGTGCGAAAAGTAGAGGAATCTATCCGCGAGGATTCTGTGGTTTATAGATTTCGTCGATGATTCCGTATTTCTTTGCTTCTTCGGCAGACATGTAAAAGTCGCGGTCGGTGTCTTTTTCCACTTGAGTAAATGGTTTGCCGGTATTTTTTGCCATCATACGATTCAAAATATCACGCAAACGCAAGATATTTTTTGCGGTAATGGCGATATCCGATGCTTGTCCTTCGGTCCCGCCAAGCGGTTGATGGATCATTATCTCGGCATTTGGCAGAGCGAAACGTTTACCTTTTGCGCCTGACGAAAGAAGCCATGCTCCGCCCGATGCGGCGAGTCCGACGCAGATGGTTGAGACGTCCGGTTTGACGTGGTTCATCGTGTCAATCAGGGCAAGCGTAGAGGTAACAGAACCTCCCGGCGAGTTGATGTAGAGAGAAATATCTTTCTTGGGATCCTCGGACTCCAAAAAGAGGAGCTGGGCAATGACGATGTTCGCAGAATCATCGTTTATTACGCCTGATAAGAAAATAATCCGCTCCTTCAAAAGGCGCGAGTAAATATCGTATGCGCGTTCGCCAAACTGTGATTTCTCGATAACGGTTGGTATTAAATATGACATATGGTGCATCGTACCATACTTTTGGGCGGATGCAAGGAAAACAAGTGGAATCTTCATATGTAATGACAATGTATTGACAAGAAGTTTTGAGGGTGTATACTTTTGATATGAATACAACATTGCAAATCCGATTGGATCAAAAGATGAAAAATGAGGCAAATAAGACATTTAAGTCTATGGGCTTGGACATGTCGACCGGGGTGAAGCTTTTTCTTGCTCAAGTGGTAAATACAAAATCAATTCCTTTTCCGGTAATGAGTGCCGACTTTTGGCCTGAGGAAAAGAAGCGCGCGCTTGTGCGCGAAGCAGAAAAAACTCTTAAAGATTATAAAAGTGGCAAAATTAAGGGGTACGACGATGTGGACGAGATGTTTCGTGATATTCTTGGCAAATAAGTATGTATCACGTTATTCCGTCAAATCAATATGCAAAGTCGCTTAAGCGCGTCTCTCAGCATAAGGATTTTGATGTAAGGAAACATAAGGAAGTTATTAGGTTCCTCGAGAGTGATGAAAAACTTGCTCCTCAATATAAAGACCACGAGCTGAAAGGTGAATTTATCGGAATACGCGAATGCCACGTACAGAATGATATTTTACTTTTGTATCGTAAAGAAAAAGATGTACTTGTTTTGCTTTTGGTAGATATTGGCACACACTCGTATTTGTTTGAATAGTTATTATGCGTTTACATAGATTTTTTGTAGAGGAGAAGATTCCGCAGGCGGGGGAGTTTAGTGTTGTCAATGAAACGCTCCTCAGTCAGTGGCGGAATGTTTTGCGTATGGGAGAGGGGAGTCGCGTGATCATGTTTGATGGTATGGGTGATGAGATACTATGCGAGCTTCGTGCGCTTACGAAAAAAGAAGCGACGCTCGCGGTGATCGAACGCACCTCGGGGCTTGCACCGCTTCGCGAAGTTACGCTTTATCTCGCGCTCGTCAAGAAAGACAATTTTGAAATGGTACTCGAGAAAGCAACCGAGCTTGGCGTGACGCGCATCGTGCCTGTGCAAGCGAGCAGAAGTGAAAAGAAAGGCGTGAATTACGAGCGCGCAAGGAAAATTCTTCGCGAAGCATCGGAGCAGTCGGGGCGAGTGACGGTTCCCGTCCTTGGTGAGGTTATTCCTTTTTCTAAAATTCTCGAAGGTTTTGCAGTTTCGCCGGCGCCGCTTGTGATGTTCGATCCGCGTGGCGAAATAAGCGCCCGCGCGTATTTCGCCACACCAACGCCTGACCCTGTCGGTGTTTTGGTTGGTCCTGAAGGCGGTTTCACGGAAGATGAAGTCGGGTTTTTCCACACGCACCGCATGCCAATCGTCACCACCGGCACCCAAATCCTCCGCGCCGAAACGGCAGCCATCGTCGCACTTGCCCTCGCGCTCGTGAAGTAGTCACTTTTCCAATGTTACGAGATTCCGTAACATTGGAAATGAAGCGGATTACCTGTTTTGGTGCAGCGTAAGCCCAACGATATTTTTAAAATCTCGGGTGTTTTTTGTAATAAGCGTAGTGCCCGTGGATAGTGCGGTGGCGGCGATGATACTGTCGGGGGTTTTGATACGGTAAGTACGGCGAATTTCTCCTGCAAGACGCGCAAGGCGCGAATCGAGAGGGATAATGGTGAGAGTGGAAAGCAGGGCATCGATGGAGCGTGCCTCTTCGTTCGTGAGAGATGGCAGACTGAACAATTCGAGCTCGGTTACTGTTGAGATATAGAGTCGTGCACCAGAGCCTATTATCTCATCAAACAGTTTACTTACCGATGTGTCGCCTTTGAGATAGTAAATAACCGCATTTGTGTCGACAGTATACATAAAGAGTACGTGGAAGCACTATTTCCACTCCGCGCGCATTTTTCGGAGTTCAGTAAGAGGATTTTGCTTGCGATTTTTCCACACTTTTTGGGCCTTTTTCCACACTGAAATACGCTGGCGGTTTGTTGCGAGAGGTGAAGTTCGATACATGTGTTGTATTGATGTCTTTAACATATTTGTAATATACCATAATAAGTGGCAGAATGTAAGCATGCTTGAAAAATATCTTCAGGAAATTGGTTTGAATGAAAAGGAGGCGACGGTGCACCTCGTACTCGTGGTGTAGCCTCTGTTTTGTATTAAAAACGATTGGGAGTATACTTGAAAATACTGACACCACTCCTTTTATGAGCCAAATAGTAAAAAATTTCATACAAAAAGTCGCTGAAACGCACGCAAGCGGGCATGCCACCGAGCACTCATACCGCCCTGCGCTTCAAGAGTTGTTTGAGAAAATAACGGAATTAAAAGTTCACAACGAGCCAAAGCGAAGCGAATATGGCGCACCCGACTTTGTTTTTACCAAAGGGAAAACCGTGGTTGCCTATGCAGAAGCTAAAGACGTTTCGGTTTCGCTTAACGATACCGAAAAAGGGGAACAAATGGGGAGATATTATGGTTATTCAAATATAATTCTTACCAATGGCCTCGAGTTTCGTTTTTACAGACACGCTACGCCGTACATGAGCCCAGTCGTTATCGGCGAGCTTAAAAATGGAATCATCGCCACGAATGAATCAGCACTACAGCTTCTCGAGGACACAATCAAAGATTTTATAACAAAATCAAAGGAGCCAATAAAATCCGGCTCTGTCTTGGCAAAGGTGATGGCACACAAGGCGCGCCGTATTCGCGACAATATAAAAGTATTTCTCGCACAGGAAGACAATACAAAAAATGAAAACTTGCTCTCTGTTTACGAGGTTATCAAAAAACTTTTACTCGCCGACCTCGACAAGGAAAAGTTTGCCGATATGTATGCGCAGACGCTCGTGTACGGGCTTTTTGTTGCGCGGTACTACGATGACACACCCGAGGATTTTTCGCGGAGAGAGGCGCGTGATTTAGTCCCCGCGTCCAACCCATTTCTCCGCCACTTCTTCGACCACATCGCCGGCTCATCGTTTGATCCGCGCGTCGAATTTATCGTAAACGAACTTTGCGAGGAGTTTACCAACGCAGACGTTCAGGCGATTGTCCACAACTACTACAAAGTAGGTAAAGACGACAGTCGCGACCCGATTATTCATTTCTACGAAGACTTTTTGCAGGAGTATGACCCTGCCGAGCGCAAAAAGATGGGCGTTTTTTACACACCGCTTCCTGTTGTGCGGTTCATTGTCCGCGCAGTAGATGATATTTTGAAAAAGGAATTCGGTCTCGCGCAAGGTCTCGCCGACAATTCAAAAATTGAAATAACAAAAGAGGCGCACGGCAAGAGGCATAAAGTGTCGGTACACAAAGTCCAAGTGCTCGACCCTGCCACTGGCACGGGCACATTTTTAAACGAGGTGATACAGCACATTCAAAAAGCGTTTGTGGGACAAGAGGGGAGGTGGAACAACTATGTGAACGAAGACTTGCTTCCGCGCCTGCATGGTTTTGAACTTATGATGGCGTCGTATACTATCGCGCACCTCAAGCTCTCCTCGACCATAAAAGAATCGGGCGCAAAGATAAGCGACAGCACGCGTCTCGGAGTGTATCTGACCAACTCGCTCGAAAAAGGCGAGGAAGAAGAAAATACTTTGTTTTCAAATATTGGTCTCGGCAAGGCAATCACCGAAGAATCCAACCAAGCAAACCGCGTAAAAAACGAATTGCCGATAATGGTCGTGATGGGCAACCCGCCGTATTCGGGGGTGTCTTCAAATGAAACAAAGTACGCAAATAGTTTGGTTGAAAAATATAAAATTGAGCCGGGTGGAAAACAGAAACTTCAAGAGCGTAAGCACTGGCTCAATGATGATTATGTAAAATTCATTGCGTTTGCAGAAGATATGATCGCAAAAAACGGCGAGGGTGTTGTTGGTTTTATTACCAACCACGGCTATCTCGACAACCCAACGTTTCGCGGGATGCGTTGGCATCTGATGGACACTTTTGATTCTATTTATGTCATCGATCTGCATGGTAATGCAAAAAAGAAAGAAGTATCGCCAGACGGGAGCAAAGATGAAAATGTTTTTGCGATACAGCAAGGCGTATCAATTATGCTTGCGGTAAAAACAGGAAAGAAAAAGAAAGGCGAATTGGCAAAAGTGTACCGCTCTGATGTGTGGGGCAAGCGTGGCAATAAATTTGAACAATTAGATGGTCTTTTTGTTGAGGATGCAAAATGGATAACACTCGAATCTCGCTTGCCTAATTTGGTTTTTGCGACCGAAGGCTCAGGTGAGCTAGATAGCGAATATAAAAAAGGGTTTAGTGTGAACGAGCTTTTTAAAGAGAGCAGTACCGGTATTGTGACAATGGGTGATGGTTTTATTATTGATGAAAGCAGGGAAGTTTTACAAAAGAGGGTTGAGAATTTTTTGTATGAGGATATTTCAGGAAAGGTTCTCACGGAGAAATATGATCTTGGCAAAAATTACGCAAAATGGATTTCTGAAAATAAGAAAGGAATTTCTACTGATTCAAATAAAATAGTACCACTTGCGTATAGACCTTTTGATAATCGGTACACTTATTTTGATAATAAACTTGTATGGCGACCTCGAACAAAAATAATGGGAAATTATTTTGAAGGCGACAATGTTGGTTTACTTTTCAGTCGAATGACAAAAGGGAAAGATTTTGCGCACGTTTTTATAACCAAAAATATTTCAGAAGCTATCTACCTATCTCCTCTTACGGGAACGAATGCTTTTAATGCACCCATATATCTCTACGCCGAAGACGGTTCAAAAACGCCAAACTTCAAAAAAGAAATTGTTGATGAAATAGAAAAGATTGTCGGCAAAACAAAGCCCGAAGATATTTTTGATTACATTTACGCTGTTTTGCACTCGCCAAGTTATCGCGATAAATACAAAGAGTTTTTGAAGATTGATTTTCCGCGTGTGCCGTATCCACAAGACGCAGAGTCATTCAAAAAGCTTGTTGTTCTCGGTGGTGAACTCCGCGCACTACATCTTTTGGAATCACCAAAGCTCAAAAACTTTATTACGACATTTTCACAAGCGGGAAGCGACACGGTCGAGGCGAGATATCCAAAATACAAAGACGGTAATGTGTACATCAGCGACACGCAATATTTCGGCAATGTTCCAGAGGTCGCGTGGAGTTTCTACATCGGTGGCTACCAACCCGCCCAAAAATGGCTCAAAGACCGCCAAGGTCGCAAGCTATCCAACACCGACATTGAGCACTATCAAAAAATGATTGTTGCGCTTATGGAGACGGGGAGGGTTATGGGGGAGGTAGATAAAGAAATATGATAGAAACTATTATTAACAGCGAAGCTTTTTTGATCGTTATTTCTGGGGTTTTGATTTTTATATTTCAAAATCTAATTTCTCAGCTTTGGATTTCCCCAATCGTTGAGTTTAAGAAGTGTATGTCAAAAATAGATACCCTGCTAGCGAGATGGGGATTTTTATATAAATTTGAGTATGGGAAAAGTCAGAGCTTGTCGAGCCCGAATGGGACAATGGATGAGGCGATTGAGAATTTTAGAAAAGAAATAGGTAATTTTGCTACGGAGCTAATTGGCGCGTACAATTCTTTACCACTACTTGAAAAATTATGGTTGAGGGTTAGAGGCATTGATGTTAAGAGTGCTAAGCCCGCTTTGCTAACTTTGTCAGTCAGTATAAGCGCTGAAGATGATTGGAAGACAGGGGCGTCAAAAGCGAAATCTGAAATGGATAAAATTTATAAGTATTTAAGAATTACAGACTGGGAAGAAAAATAAAGTAACAAAACCCACTTTCGTGGGTTTTGTGTGAACGAAGCGTGCTTTTCTAGCGCCGTAGGGGATTAGCCGAAACTCAATCGTTCCTCCTTCTCCGCGAGCTCTCTACAATCCGGTACACTTGCTCAATTGACCTATTTTATTTTACGTACACCTTTAAACGGGTCGTTGTCAGCTTTTTGGTCCATAAACTTCCTCTCGCTGTCTCTCTTTGTCCAACGATTGTTGTGAGGGTTGAATACTTGGTCGCGGTCTTTAACCGCGCCTACTCTCCCAGCTCCTTTTGGTGGATTTGTTGCCATAATAAATGTTGTTTTTACACTGGTCGACTACGCCAGCACATTCATTATAACACACTTTGTATGAATTCCTGACACAAGGTGTTTGCTTTTCGTACATATGTTGTGTATACTTGGTGTATGATTAATAAATATGCATCATTTATAAAAACGCTCCGTATGAAGAAAGGGATTTCTCAGGCTGAACTTGCACAAAGAATAGGGGTTTCGCGACCATCATACATTGCTATTGAACAAGGGAAGAGAGAACTCACTCTTGGGGAATTTGAAAAACTTTCGGGCGTTTTAGGGGTGTCGCTTGAAGAGCTTGAAAGTGGGGAGATTCCTGATTATGAGAAATATAAGCAAATGATTCTTGCATTTCTTCGGCTAAACAAACAGGTAACTAAAACAAAACTGGCAAAGTTGCTCTACTTTGCAGATTTTGCATGGTTTTATTCACATTTACAGAGTATGAGCGGGATGCAGTATCGGAGGATTGCTTACGGGCCTGTTGCTGATGCCTACTTTCGACTTGTTGATGAAATGTTTGACGCCGGCGAGATATCCATAGAACAAACTGAAAATGGAGCAATGTTGGTTTCACAGAGTCGAGGAGGGGCAAAGGCATATCTGCATGCAATTTCGAAAGAGGAAACAAAACTTATCAAAAAAATCAATGATAAATGGGAAGGGAAGCGGACGGCTGATATTGTGACATTCACCCACAACCAGATGCCTTACATGTTTGCTAACGATAACGATATTGTTTCGTATGATATTTTCACGCAAGAAAATCCCAACGAGATATATTAACGTATGGAATACGAGGTTATTTTTGAGCCTTTTGCGGAAAGGTATTTTATAAAAACATTTGCAAAGAAATATCAGGGCGCTTGGGAGCGCACGCTGAAGGGCTTGTTGCTTGAGTTTACGTTTGTTGATTTATTGTTCAATAAAAGTATCGCTGAAACCATCATAGATTCAGAAGATATAAAGATTTGTAAAACGGAGTTTAAAATTGCGGGAACACAAATATCTCGACATGCTTCAGGTGACAGGTGTATTATTGCGGTGCATAAGAAGGCAAAAAAAGTTTGTGTCTTGCTTGTATACCACAAGAATGACCTTGGCGGTGGCAACGAAACAGCAAATTGGAAAAGGGTTGTAAGAGAAAATTATCCAGCGTATGCGAGGCTCTTGTGACGAAAAAACCCGGCAGTGATGCCGGTTTTTTCTTTGGTCATTTCTGCCCCTCTAAAAACTTGAACACCTCCTCGTTCATCATGAGGTTTTCGACGTGGATGCGGGCGGTAGCGGGGTCGGCACCTTTTACGTGTTCGAGGAGGTAGGTGACTTCGCGCTCAAGGTCTTCGGAGGGGACTTTGAGTTTTTCTATGGTTGCGATTTCATTGAGGGCAAGCTGTACTTTGACGCGTTTCTCTGCATCTTGCTCCCATTCTTTTCGAAGATCCTCAAGAGATTTTTTTGTTGAGGTGAGATATTCTTCGAATTTCATCCCGTTAGAGGTAGAGGCGCGCTGCGAGCCCTCGCGACCTCTAACGGGATTCATACCCATCCGCTCGATGTCCTTGCGGAAGTGAGCGACCATACGCTCGAGCTCGCCTTCGACGAGTATGCGGGGGAGCGACACGGTGATGCCGTCGGCGATTTTTTCCATTGTTTCCGCGCGTTTTTTCTCGCGCGCGCGATTGGTTTTCTCTTGCGTGAGGGATTCGCGGACTTTGGCGGTGAATTCTTCGACGGTTTTGAAATCACCGAACTTTGCAATGAATTCCTCCGTGAGCTCGGGGAGGACTTCTCTGTCTTCTGCGTCTTTTGTCGCAAATTGCTTGCGGACTTCGTCGACTGCTTTCGTAACGTCTTCGTCCTCTACGATAGTTACTTCTTCGATTTCCATAATCCCGTGTGCAATTTTTTTGTAATCGGGGAGCTTAATCTCCGGCATGACAGGAAAGGTGAGTGTGAATTCGAACGGGTTTCCTTTGGCGAGTTTCTTGATTGCAACGGATGGCATGCCAATGGAGTGCACTTTGTGTTTCTCTATGATAGCGGGGTAGGCATGGTCGATGGCGAGGTTTGCCATCTCTTCGAGAATGAAGATTTCGCCGAATTTTTGCACGAGCGTCTTTTCGGGAACGTGTCCCCTGCGGAACCCGGGGAGAGAAATTTCCTCGGCAATCTTTTGTACCGCCTTGGTACGGTTCTTTTCGAACGCGGTGGCGGCGATTTCGCAAGTGATTTCGACCTCGCTGTCGGAAACGTTTTTTAATGTGGTGTTTATGTCAGTCATACAGGATTCCACTCTAACCTTTTGTCGTCTATTTGGCAAGAAACAAACAGAAAAACAAACAACAACCTCCGCTGTCGATTCTGACAACGGGGGTTGTTGTAAAGAGGATTACTCGTTGTTGCTTACTGCGCGAGGGCGCTTGCGCTGGCATCGATGCTGGAGAAGTCTGTTGCGTTGAGGTCCTTCTCGATATCTGCCATATCGGTTGAGGGTCCTTGAGTAGAGAAGGCGGAGATTGCCTGACTTGCCTGCTCTTCGCTTTGGGTAGCTGACGCGTCTTCTTTTGTGGAGCTTACCTGCTGGAGGAGGTAAAATGCGCCGATAGCGAGTATGAGTACAATGATGATAATGCCGATGGTTGTTCCGGCTGACTTTGGCTTCTCGGAAATCGGGGTGTCGGTGTTCATCGGTTGCCCCATGTTCATGTTTTGACCGGTGGTGTTGGTGTTTTGTTCCATGTTGATGTTTATTTGCCTAACTTTTCTAAAAGTTTGGCGAGTGAATAATTATTGGGTTGTTGTCGCGGTCGGGGGTGTCGTTGTTGCGGAACGAGGCTTGCGTAGCCCCGGTTTCACCGCAGAAATAGCCTCAGCGATAGAACGATGCGCGTCCTCGATTGCCTTTTTTGCATCTTTGGCGAGCGACTCAGCATTTTTAATGGCTTCTTTTTGATTTGTACTTGTGAGAATTGCATCTGCGGCTACCTTTACGGCGAGAACCTTCGTGCGTGCTTCATCAAGTTCTGTCTTTGCGTCCGCGAGATGACCGCGCGAGGTACTGACGTCGACGCCTTGAGCGGCAAGCTTATCAAGTCCCATCGAAACACGATCAGAAAGTTTCTGCACGCGGGCGACAGCGGCATCGAGGAGGGTGCCGAGAAGTTCCACTCGTTTCTTTTTGGCATCAAAACGTTTAAGTTCCGCCTCATCTTTTATTTTCATGCGCATCTCGGTTGTTGATGCGCGGAGGTGCTCGCGGCGGCTCTCCATTTCTTTGCGCATATTTTCACGCATTATGGTCGTCGATGCGCGAATGTCCTTCATGTTGTCACGCATTTCTTTGCGTACTTCGGTCGATGATGCCTTGAGGACTCTTACTTCACCACGTATTTCTTTGCGAATCGGTGGCATTTGCCGTGGCGAAAGACCGGGGACTCCCGCTCCTGTATTCGTGGTCGTTACCGTCCCCGCTGTTCCTGTGGCGCCTGTTGCGTCTCCCGTTTCCGCGCTTGCGGATAATGCTCCGAAAGCAAAAAGCGTTATGAGCACAATACTTATTTTTTTATTCATATATCGAAAAACTTTAATAACTCACTATTATTAATGATAATGCAAACAACCTTATCTCTCCTAGTATACAAGGTGATGAACGTCCACACAATAAGAAGACTGTGGACAGGGGAGATTTCTTACAAAAACCACGCCCCCGTCAAGCATTGATGGGGGCGTGGTTTTCTAAAAAACTCTTTTGTGAGCTGGCTATTTACGGTATTCCTTATTATAGAGTTCAATACTGCGGGTTACCGCGGTGAGAGCGGCATCCCTTCCTTTAAAACCGGAAATTTCCACTACTTTGTTCTGGATTTTCTTATATGTCGCAAAAAAGTGCTCCATTTCTTTGAGTGTGTGCTTGTTGATGTCCTTGAGATCCTGCACGTCTTCAAAGCGCGGGTCGCCTACGGGGACCGCAATTACTTTGTCATCAGCTTCACCCGAGTCAATCATGTTCATGATTGCGACAGGGCGTGCCGCTACAAGGATTCCCGGCAGGAGCGGATACGTGGTGAGCAGTATGACATCAAGCGCATCATTGTCGTCCCAGAGTGTTTGCGGAACGAACCCGTAGTCAAATGGATAGTCCTGTGCGGTGTGAAGCGCACGATCAAGTGCGATTAATCCTGTTTCCTTATCAATTTCGTATTTATTTTTCGAGCCCTTGGGGATCTCAATGATGACGTTGATTTCCGTGGGGACTTTTTTTCCAATTGAAATGTCGTGCCAGAGGTTCATAGAAAAAGTTGTTAGTTAATGGTCGTTAGTTGATAGTAGGGGGACGTTTACTCTGTTGCTGTTTCTGGTTCTACTGCGGGTGTTTTTGTGGCCATCACTTCTGGAGCCACCGCTTCTGCAGGGACTTCAGGAGCTTTTTCTATGACCACCGCGCCTTCCTCGGTTGCTTCGGCGAGCGTTTCGCCAGTGCCACCTACAATGTCGAGCTTCCATCCGGTGAGTTTTGCCGCGAGGCGTACGTTTTGTCCACCGCGACCGATGGCAAGCGACTGTTGGTCGGGTGCGACGGTGATTGTTGCTTGGTGGTTTGCTTCGTCGAGGACTACTGATTGTACTTGTGCGGGAGAAAGCGCGTCCTCGATGAATTTCTTGGCATCGGGAGACCAGAGGACGAGGTCAATCTTCTCGCCGCCGCGCTCGCTTTCTA
>Ga0075890_133_pt1 | contig 11066 bp, 12 predicted proteins | sample RifGroA1_FD_68313 | JGI IMG/M metagenome (GOLD analysis project Ga0075890, IMG submission 68313) | Parcubacteria bacterium GW2011_GWA1_47_8
ATATCTGCTTTTTTGTTTCCATATTCATATGGAAATACGGTAACCCAATTGTGGCCTATTCGGGTATGTTACGGTAACAGTTTTTGTGGCATATAACGGGATATTGACATTTTTATATATATTGTGTTATTGTTGTATGCAGGGTAATTGTTGTATATGGGGCAATGGGGCAACTTTTGATTATTTGAAAGGAGTTCCGATGAAGATGAAGAAGAGGTTATCTAAGAAGAGTCCGCAAAAGAAAAGTCTAATCGAGGAACTCTCGCGACTTAGACGAGAGAAAGAGGAATGGGAGGCCGAGAGGGAACGGCTTATAAAGGAAGCTACGATAGATCCTCTCACGGGGATAGCCAGCCGCAGGGCGTTTGAAGTCGCGGCGAGGAGGGAATTTTCCCGTGCGGATCGCACCAAAGAACCGGTTGGGATGTTGTTTTTGGATCTGGATAATTTCAAACCAATCAACGACACCTATGGTCACGATAAGGGAGACGCGATATTACGCAAGGTCGCAAGTGTCCTTTCTCAATCAGTAAGAGAAGGAGATCTTGTCGCTCGCGTAGGAGGTGACGAGTTTGCTGTCCTCTTGCCCAATCACGGCGTTGAGGCAGTAATGATGTTTCGCGCGCGCCTGTGCGGTTGTCTTGAAAACAAAAATGATTTACCTTGCATAAGCATCGGAGCGGCATCAACAGCGTCTTGCCAGTCAATGACTTTTGAGGAATTATACAAATTGGCAGACGCCGAAATGTATAAAGACAAAGAATCAAAGAAATTGTAGTTGCGTTAGGGTTGTCGATGTTCCGACAACCCCCTTTTTTTTCTGCACGAATTATAGTAGAATATTTTTATATGGAACAAGAAATTTTAGCGCGCCTTGCCGCGCAAGAGGTGCTTTTACAAAAAGTGTATATTTCGGCGGAAAAAACCCGCAAGTATTTTTTATGGACAATGATTGGGACGATTGTTGTTGTAGTACTCCCGCTCGTCGGGCTTATGTTTGTCATCCCTTCGTTTCTGAGTTCCTATAGCTCGATGCTCAGCATATAATATGTCTCCCCTCGTCCTCATTCTCCTCGGCCTAGTCATCGGCGCCCTTGTGGCGGTTGTTGTCGTTGCCTATTTGAAAAAAAGTTCCACGCAGGCTCCCGCAGGTGATACGCAAAACGACGCGCTCCTGCTTATTCAAAATCAGATCAATAATTTTCAATCGCAGATTGGGGAATTTATGAAAGTCGTTGATTCCAAGATGGGGGAGTCAAATAAGGAGATGCAGAAATCCGTCCATACTCAATTTAGCGAATCACAAAAGCTTATACGAGAGATCAATCAACAAGTCGAGCGTAATCTTCTGAATGTCGCCAAAGAAATGACCGCGGCAAACGAAACATCAAAGCAGGTGCTCGGTATCACCGACCAGCTACAGAACCTTGAGAAAGTTCTCAAACACCAGAAACAGCGGGGGAACCTCGGTGAAGCGGCGCTTGAGCTTATTCTCTCAAACATCCTTCCTCCGACCGCCTACAAACTGCAACACCAATTCAAGAACGGCGATGCTGTGGATGCGGTCATTTTGACCAAGGACGGTATGATTCCCGTCGACGCAAAATTCTCCCTCGACAACTATAATCGCATCATCAATGAAACAGACGAGAACCGCAAAGAAGAACTCGAGAAGGATTTCCGTAATGATCTGAAAAAGCGCATCGACGAAACCGCAAAATATATACGGGTAAGCGAGGGGACACTGCCTTTTGCATTTATGTTCATTCCTGCTGAGGGTATCTACTACGACCTCCTCATCAACGAAGTTGGTGCGGTCAAGGTAAACACACGCAATCTCATCGACTATGCTTCGAACGAAAAGAAAGTGATCATCGTGTCACCGACAACATTTGCGGCATATTTGCAATCGGTCCTGTACGGTTTCCGCGCATTCAAGATAGAGGAATCTGCACAGCTCATCATTGGGCGCGTGGAGGAACTCCGCAAGCACCTCATTGCCTACGAAGAATACATGAAGAAGCTCGGCAATGCGCTCGGAACAACCGTCAACCACTACACAGCGGCATACAAAGAATTAAAGAAGGTTGATAAAGACGTGGTAAAGATCACCGGCGAAACGGCGGGGATTGACCCACTACTTGTGGATAAACCGGTGCTTGATTAGAAATTAAAAAACCGGAAGCAGAGAACTTCCGGGTGAGTCAGCCGAGATGGAGATGGCAACTCAAGGTGTAATTTCAAAATAACAAACAGAACTTGAGATGTCAATACACCGACGAAGACGGGGGTCTTGCATTTTCTTTTATTTTATGTAGAATAGTGGATATTATGAATTTTGCAGTAATCCAAACAGGGGGCAAGCAATACAAGGTCGCCCCGGGTGAGACTCTCACGATTGAGAAACTTCCGGGTGAACTCAAGAAAGGAGATAAGGTCATCTTTGACCAAGTACTCCTCGTAAATGACGGGACAAAGACTCTCGTAGGCGCTCCGTTCGTACCCGGCGCAACGGTAGAGGCTTCCTTCGAAGAGACAGGCAGGGGCAAGAAAATCGTGGTCATCCATTTCAAGCAAAAGAGTCGCTATTTCAAAAAAAACGGCCACCGCCAACCTTTCACAAAAGTAAAAGTAGCCGCGATCAAGTAACTGCAGAAATTTCTACAAAAAACCGGATTCACCCCTGTTTTTTTACTCACGTATCTTTTTTGTCTTTAGGCAGGTAAAATATAGTCATGAAATATTTAGTCTGGATGACGGGATTTTTCGCCGCTTCTAGCGTACTCGCGTGGGGTGCGTTGTATGTGCCACCACCGATCCCGATCAAAATAGAGCACATAGAGGCAAGAACACCTGCCATATCCGATGAACTCCCGAAGGAAACAACCTTGCTCTTCGGCGGTGACCTCATGCTCTCGCGCGGAATCGGCAACATCATGCAGAAGAGACGTGATTTTGTTTATCCTTTTTATCAAGTTAAAAAATTAATGGAGGGGGCAGACCTCGCCATCGTAAATCTCGAGGGACCAATTTCTTCGCGCGGGAAAAATGTAGGCAGTATTTATTCGTTCCGCGCTGACCCGCGCGCAATCGAGGGGCTTACTTTTGCGGGTATCGACCTCGTGTCGCTCGCCAATAATCATTCGGGAGATTACGGACCCGATGCGCTTTCTGAAACGCTTGAGCTTTTGCGTACGGCGGGGGTCAGAGCGGTTGGTGCGGGGATAAATATGACAGAGGCACAAGCGCCAGTCTTTTTTGAGATAAATGGTTTAAAGATTGCTTTTCTCGGAGCGACGCCACTTGCACCGACATGGCTAACACGCACAACATCCACCCCCGCGGTTGCACCCCTTGATGAAAAAGCGATCATTGAGCAAATCGTATCAGCGCGCACGCAAGGCGCTGACATCGTAGGGATACTCCTTCATTTTGGAAACGAATACGCAACAAAACACTCGCTGTCTCAAGAGCAAACCACGCACCGTCTTATCGATGCGGGGGCAACGATGGTCATCGGGCATCATCCGCATGTCGTACAGGAAGTCGAACACTACCACGGGGGAGTAATCGCGTACAGCCTTGGGAATTTTGTCTTCGACCAAAACTTTTCAGAAGACACGCATCACGGGCTTTTGCTCAAGGTAACCTTGCGCGGAAAGAATATCGATACCATCCAAGAGATCCCCGTTTATTTTTCAAAAGACTACCAGCCGTTTCTTGAGAAGATAGCAACAACGACGAGCTCGATTGTGATTTGACATAGGTGTATAAAAATGCTTAAATTATTTTAGGTGTTGAAATGAGCATTTTTGAAAAATGTCTTTTTATTCTTGAACTTTAAGAGGAACGCGACCATGACAAACAAGCTAATAGTCTGGTTATTTTTGTCAGTAATCAATATCGGTACTGTGCTTTCAAGTAGCGGAGGAGAATTCCTCACTTTTGCCGCAAACTATCTTTTTTCCATGGACGGGGGTGGTCTTGGACCGACGTCTTTGGTGATAGGGAAACTTTTTGTTGGAACAGTTACAGTTTTCACATTACTCAATCTTGAGCTTATGTTCATACGATGGATGACCAAAGATTCTGATTTTTTCCCAACGTCGGAAAGGCGAACTTCTGAAGAAATGAAGTTTCGGAGTAGTAAAGGATATAATCCTTAGGTGATCGGAAGTGATTGCAATACGGCGTATCGACTGCAAAGCCGATACGCCTTTTATTTTTAGCTACCACCACAACAACTATCCCAAAGTTCAAGTCATGACTTGAACTTTGGGATAGTTAAGAATGCCAAAAGATGTAACTTGAAAATACAGAGAGACGCGGAAAAACCTACCCCCTATTCTTAAGTGCGTTTTTGTTTGCAGAGAGGGCGAGGACGACCTCCGTAAGGCCTTCGCTGGTACCTTGTCCGATACGGGCGACAAGCTCGCGAATACGAATCTTTGAGGCAGGGTCATTCTCGAGGACGGGGATTGTACCGCCGAGCACGAAATAACGCCCCGCATAACTGCCACTCCGACGCACCGTATCCATATCGGTATCTTTTTCCACCACAAGGAGGATAGAGGAATCCGCATCGCTCGTGCATGCATCACACTGTGTTTGGGTACCTCGGCGCTCATAGTATCGGAAACATGAAGCACATTGTCCGATATTTTTTTTGAGTTCGGAAAGCTCGTGGGCAAATGTTTCCACAAAGCGTGTGTCCTGCGCCAAAAGAAAGTAGACAAAGCGTTTCGCTTGTCGTGTCCCAATACCGGGGAATTTCATAAAAAGTTGTGTCAGAGTTTCGATTGAGCTCATCCCGTTAGAGACAGGGGATAAATCCCCGCGTCTAATTATCCTATTAAACGATTAACCATACTCATTCGATATCTTACCATATTACCAAAAACATAACGCCCGAGTCTCTAACGGGACTCATATATGTAAATTTTTACTAAAAATCATCAACGTTACCGCCCGCTACCGGTGCGCCACCATACTGATTTTTATCAATAGAAAGAAACGTTGATTTTTCCTCGTCGAAGTAGAGTTTGATAGATCCCACCGGTCCGTTGCGATGCTTCTCCACGAGGATCTCTGCAATATTGTCCTTGTCGAGCGTCTTGTCCTGCTTGTCTTCGCGGTGAATAAACATCACCACGTCGGCGTCCTGCTCAATAGACCCCGAATCACGGAGATCGGAGAGACGCGGCTTGCCGCCGCGCGCCTCGACCGCACGCGAAAGCTGGGAAAGTGCAACGACTGGTACATCGAGCTCCTTGGCGAGACCCTTGAGCGAACGTGAGATCTCGGTAACTTGGTTCACCATATTATCGTACTGCCGTGCGGTTGACATGAGCTGTAAGTAGTCGACGATAATGAGCCCCAAACCGTGCTCACCTTTGAGTTTGCGCGCGGCGCTCCGCATCTTCATAATCGAATTGCCCGCTTGGTCGTCGATGAAGATGGGCGCTTTCGAAAGTTTCTCAAGCGAATGGCGGAGTTTGTCGAATTCTTCATCGAGCGTCAATTTTCCTGTGCGTAATTTCCATGCATTCACGCGCGACTCGGCGGCGAGCATGCGGTCGACCAGCTGTTGCGAGCTCATTTCGAGAGAAAAAATACCGACGGGAATATTGTGTTGGATTGCCGCCTGACGGGCGATATCGAGGGCGAGTGTTGTTTTTCCCATCGAAGGACGCGCGGCGAGAATAATCAAGTCTGATTTCTGCAATCCCGACAGAAGGTTGTCGAGCGCAGGGAATCCCGTCGGTACACCGCGGAGCTGTCCGCCACCCTTGTGGAGAGTATCGAGACGCTCCCACGCTTCCTCGAGCGTGTCTTTGATGTTGACGAATCGCTTGGTAACGCTCGCGTGTGTAATTGAATAAATTTTCTTCTCCGCTTCGTCGAGCACAGTTTCGATCTCATCAGCTTCATTGTAGCCGAGCTCGGAAATATGCTCGGCGGCTTCGATAAGCGTACGGAGAACATGTTTTTTCTGTACGGTATCAGCGTAATATTTTACATTGATCGACGAAGGAACCATGTCTACGAGTTCCGTGAGGTAGCTTCCTCCGCCGATAGTCTCGAACTTGCCACGCTCTTTGAGGCGCGAGGACATAGAGAGGAGGTCAATGGGTTCGTGGCGACCGTGGAGCTCGATCATCGCATCAAAGATCATGCGATGCTTGTCGACGTAAAATGACTCGCGCGTAAGGACATCGCCCACGTCATACATGCCTTCAGGGCGAAGCATGAGCGCGCCGAGAAGCGCCTTTTCAGTATCAATATTTTGCGGAGGAATGCGCAGTTCCCGCGATTTGAATCTTCGTTCTGCCATAGGGGCTATCTTAACACAATGGCACACAGAGCAAAACATGTCCTTGTGAACAGGATGGGGGAAAAGGAGTGGATAAGATTTCTCGTGCTTAATCCACCGATTCCGAGATTTTAGGACATTCTCCTGTATCCGCAACGTCCCAGCCGAGGGCGCGGATTTCCGCGCGGAATGATTATATCCCACAGCTTCTACTTGGCTGGTCTTGTGTCATAGCCACAATCAAAACATCCCCGCCACATACGTTAAACCAGCCCACACCAGAAGAAACAGTACTAATGATAGGCTGAATATTCTATAGAACCACAAAAGGACTCTGTCCAACTTTTCAAGCTTGGCTTCTGAAGCTTTTTGTTCTTGATATTTTAGCTTTAGGTAAGTGTGGATAATTTTTGCGAGAGAGAGTGTGGTCAAGATGGAGTAGAGGAGTATGAGAACGAAGAGCCAAACATCCCCGTCTATTTCTGTCACCTCACTACCAATTAGAAGCCTAACCACAATAATCACCAGCATCCACCACCGGGCAAAGTTCCACCATGTGCGGAAGACTTCATCCTTCATCCAGTAGGTGATGAGGGAGAATGGAATTAAAAGAGTGAGTGGTTCTAAAGAAAGCGCGATCATGCCACAATATGACCATACGTACATTAAGTACCCATCAGCGTTTATAGGAGAAGGACAAAACACTTCACTAGTAAGTGTTAGTAAAATACCGCTTACTAGCGCCCCAAGTCCCACAAAGAATGCAATTTTTTTCGTCATCATAAATTTATCAATAATTGCTTTGAATTACGAAACTCAATTTTCCTAAACATTTCCACACAACAATAGTATAACAAAGGGCACAGTGAGGCAAATTCTCTACCTAAACGTAGTTGCCTTCCTTCTTGATAATGTATGAACTTTTTTAATAATATCACACTCCATAGATACCTTGGGCGTCTCATTTTTTCGAGATTTACAATTTTGTAATCTTTTGACCACCGTCAGTATCCGTAACCTCCCAGCCGAGGGCACGAATCTCTGCGCGGATTTCGTCCGATTTTGCCCAATTTTTTGTCTCGCGGGCTTCTTCGCGGGCGTGGGCGAGCACCATAATGTTCTCGGGGATTACCTCTTTCTTGTGTGGCGCGAGCCCGAGACCAAACACACGGTCAAAGTCGAGGAGTGTTGCGGTTTTGTCAGCAGGGGAGAGAGTCGCATTTTTTGCAACTTCCCATGCGAGCGCAAGCGCGCGCGGTGTATCGAGGTCGTTTGATATGATCTCCTCAAAACGTTTTATATATACCTTGTTTATTGTTCCAACTTCATCACCAATATGAGTCTCAAGCCGTGCGAGTGCCGTTTGTGCCCCCTCCAATCCCTCCCATGTGAAATTTGCTTTCGCGCGATAGTGAGCGCCGAGCACCCAATATCGATATGCGAGAGGAGAGAACCCTCGTTCAATAATAGTTTTCAATGCGATGAGATTTCCGAGCGACTTTGACATTTTTTGTCCATCAACCATTACAAATTCATTGTGTAGCCAGATTTTTGCAAAAGGTTTTCCGGTGAATGCTTCCGACTGTGCAATTTCATTTGTATGGTGTGGAAAAAGATGATCCACCCCGCCCGTATGAATATCTATAGTCTCGCCAAGCTCTGAGATTGCCATCGCTGAACACTCTATGTGCCAGCCGGGGCGACCACGCCCAAACGATGCGTCAAAAACATTCCCACCATCATCTAATGTCCAGAATTTCCATAGCGCAAAGTCCCGCGCATTTTTTTTGTCATATTCATCGTTTGCAATACGCGACTGAGTGACGGCGGTAAGGTCGAGTTCTGCAAGGGCGCCATAGTCTTTTGATTTTGAAATATTAAAATACACACCATCATCTGTTTTGTATGCAAAATCATCACGAAGGAGCTTTTCAATAATGGTAATCATCCCCGCAATGTGCTCTGTTGCGTGAGGCAAGTGCTCGGGAACTTTGATGTTTAAATGTCGTAGGTCGGCTAAGAAAATCGCTTCGTATTTAGAAGTGAGTTCTGAAAGCGTGAGTCCTTCGTCGTGACTTCTTTTAATAGTTTTGTCGTCAATGTCGGTGAGGTTCATTACTTGCTTGACCTCGTAGTCAGCGTACTCAAGCGTGCGTCTTAAAATATCCCACGACACATACGCACGCAAATTGCCAATATGCGCATAGTCATACACGGTGGGACCACATTGATATATTTTCACCTCACGCCCATGTAGTGGCTCAAGTTTTTCCTTACTACGAGAAAAGGTATTGAAGAGTTCTACATCCATTTTTTGAAAAACTTAAAGTACCCAAAAAGACAAATACCCACAATGCCCATCGTGCCGAGAATGATCCAAAATGCATTCGGGTTGCCGCCAAACGGAATTCTGTCGATACTCATACCGAACAATTGCCCGATAAACGTAAGCGGGAGGAGAATGAACGCCGTGATAGTGAGGGTTTTCATGATGTCGTTAGTCTTGGTCGTCAGGAGCGAGTCGTTCGTATCGCGGAGTTCAAGAAGCGTCTCACGATGTCCGTCGAGGATAGAGGAGACTTTGTAGAATTCGCCGCTAATCGAACGGAGGTAATAGGAAAACTCTTGTCCAAAGAATTTTGTGCCGGCAATCTCGAATGATTCGAGGACTTCTTTGTGCGGCCGGATTGCCTGCTTGAAATTAAGAAGGTCGCGGTTCAGATGCGAGATTGCATTCACCATGTCGCGCTCTTTTCCCGAGAAAATTTTTGACTCAATATCGCCAAAATCGTGGTTAATGTGGTCGAGCTCTCGATCAAGCATTTTGTAGAGCTCCTTTAAGATATAAAAAAGGATGAAGCCGGAATGGTCACCCATGTTTGATTTTTCGAGAATAGAGTTCACTTCAAAAATCTTTGAGAATTCGTGGAGGGAATCAATGACGTTATAATGAGTGGTAATGATAAATTTCTTACCAATAATGAAATCGATTTCTTGGTCATGCCCGCCGTCATGCTTGTGCGAGATTGTGGGGAAGTGCAGGATGAGGTAGATAAAGTGCGGATAGAGGTCGACCTTGGGACGAACTGTCGGTAAAAGGAGCTCGTTGGCAACCAACTGATGCAGATTGAACTCCTCCATGAGCGAGCGAATCTCTCCTTGCGTGGGAGACTGCACGTCGATCCAGAGCAACTCCCCGTATGTATAGCGCGAGATCATAATTAGTTATAAGTATACACAAGCGAGTAAGCAAAATCAAACAGAGAATGTTAAAGTTTTATATAAACATACCAGTGACGCCTTCGCAGTACTATAGGACACGGGAGGCGTCACTCGTATTCGTATTGACCGCAAGCGAAACTTTTGCGATACTACGACAGATGAAGCGCATGCTCAATAAAACATTCCTCATGGTTGCTGTCGCCGCAACCTGTCTCCTTATCGCTTTCGGCATGGGACTCGCCGTTGGCAACTACCTTGGGCAAAATACCCCGCTTGCGAAAAACGAAAACGGCACGAGCACTCTTGATCTTGCGCCATTTTGGAAAACAGAGGAAATCCTCAAGGAAAAGTTCATTTCGACGACCGCATCATCGAGCATCCCGACCGACCAAGCGAAAGTGTGGGGAGCTATTGAAGGATTTGTTGCTTCCTATGGCGACCCCTATACCGTATTCTTCCCACCAAAAGAAACAAAAATCTTCGCCGAAGAAGTGCGCGGAGATTTCGTCGGCGTCGGTATGGAACTCGCGATCAAAGAAGAAGTTCTCACGGTCGTCGCCCCCCTCAAAGGGACTCCCGCCGCGCGTGCAGGGATAAAATCAGGAGATCAAATATTAAAGATTGAACAGAAGCTCACCAACGGCATGTCCGTCGAAGACGCCGTGAGCCTCATTCGCGGTCCAAAAGGAGAGGTGGTGAATCTTACGGTCAAACAAAACGGAGATATCAAAGAGCTCGCGATCGTGCGCGATACAATCACCATCCCCAACATCGACACCAAGCTTCGTGATGATGGCGTTTTTGTAATCTCCCTCTACACGTTCTCCGCAAATTCACCCGACCTGTTCCGTAATGCCCTCCGTGAGTTTGTGCTCTCGGGCTCTGACAAGCTTGTCCTCGATCTCCGTGGCAACCCCGGTGGCTACCTCGACGCGGCAGTCGACATGGCAAGCTGGTTCCTGCCTCTCGGCAAGCCGGTAGTCATCGAAGACGCAGGATTGAACGCTCCACAAAAGATAACAAGGAGCACCGGGTACAACGTTTTCACAGACGAATTGAAAATGGTTGTCCTCATCAACGGCGGCTCGGCGTCCGCGTCAGAGATTCTCGCGGGGGCGCTTTCTGAGCATGACGTCGCCAAGCTCGTGGGGGAAAAAAGCTTCGGGAAAGGTTCCGTGCAAGAACTCGTAGAAATTACTCCTGAGACATCGCTCAAAGTAACCGTTGCGCGATGGCTCACGCCCAAAGGGCATTCTATTTCCGAAAATGGTCTCGAGCCGGAGGTCAAAGTCACCCTCACCAAAGAAGACGTCCAAAAAGGGAAGGATCCCCAGATGGAGAAAGCGGCGGAGCTGTTGCGAGATCCTAACTTTAAACCATAGGTATATGAATCCCGTTAGAGGTTGCGGTCGCTTTCAGCAAAAAAATGTGTTAAAACTCGTTTCCCTGCGGTCTCTGCCGCAGGGACATTGTAGGAAAGTCTGAAAACCCTCGGTTTTCAGGTATACTGAGCCCATGACACAAAAAGGTT
>Ga0075890_124_pt1 | contig 8930 bp, 12 predicted proteins | sample RifGroA1_FD_68313 | JGI IMG/M metagenome (GOLD analysis project Ga0075890, IMG submission 68313) | Parcubacteria bacterium GW2011_GWA1_47_8
GAAATGAAAAAAGCGAAGGCAAAATTAGGAAAAATTATCCAAAAATCCATCATTACTGAAAAGTAGTTTCAGGGGACATTAGAGGATTGGAATATACTGTTTTTTGAATTACCATATCTTCGCTTACTTTGTATATAAAGGTAATGATCCATGTTAAAAGTAGGTGTGGGGGTATAGCAGGTTTAGCGGATGGTTTAAAAACAGGGGCCGCGACGAAGTCGTGCCCCCTGTTTTTAAGAGTTATTCACAACCTGTAGCTTGCTAAATGTTTCGGGGGGGGGGCATACTGCTAATTATTGGTATTAATTTTTAAATCAAGAAAAATGTCAAAATCAAAAAAAGTTATTCTCGGAATAGCAACGGTATGGCCTATTCTCTACATGGTACTTTCTTTTTTGTTTGTTTTTTCTCAAATTTCTTTTGTTTCTTCTGGTAATCAATTAAAAGAGCCACCCACTTGGTTCTTTCTTATTTTCTCGTTACATTTATTCACTATGATTTTGATAGGTATTCTACTCTATATCTATATTAAAAATGTTTTTAAGAACCATCGAGTCAGTCAAGACAAGAAGGCGCTTTGGGCGGTAGTTTTATTTCTAGGGAACATAATCAGTATGCCGATATATTGGTATCTATATATTTGGCGAGGGGCAAAACAAGGATGATTGATGGAACTACTACTTAGACGTGAGACAACCAAGTGAATTACTCGTGCAAGAAATAATAGGGACAGCCACAATTATTTCAGAATTTGTGTGGTGTAATGCGTGAGCCAAAAGTTTTGCTTGACATATAGCAGACCTTTGCTATACTTGAAAGTGAAAGTCACCTGCGCCTCCTGAAAGGGAGTGTGCAGGTTTTCGTTTTGGGTGTATACTTTAGTGATGAAAAATAGGGTTTGTATTTTTATAGATGGTGGAAATTTTTATCATCTCGTTCTTAAAAAGCTGGAGCTTCAGGAGCTCGATTTTAATTTTGAAGAATTTGCTACGTTTCTCTCTGGCAATAGAGTTATTTCAGAAATGGGAAAGCGTTTTTATGTTGGCACGGTAAGGGAAAAAGAAGGAGACCCGCGTTCAAAGGAGGCAATGTCGCGACAGACTTCCTTTTTCGCTGTTCTTAAAAAGACACAATGGGAGATAAAAACGAGCAAACTCAAGACACGCATAGAAGAAATCCCTGTCGACAGTCGAGTTGTTGACTATGAAAAATTGAAGAAACTGGGGATCACAAAAATAACCTTTGAACGACTTCGCGAGAAGGGGATTGATGTAAAATTGGCGACCGATCTTATCGTGGGTGCGATTGATAACAAGTACGATACGGCAATTGTGGTGAGCTCTGATTCCGACCTTGTACCTGCAATAGATTGGGTACGGCATCGTATGAAAAAGAAGGTGGAATATGTTGGTTTTTCTATTGCCGACAAGAGGAGCGAGAAGAATAACACGACACCCTTACTTTCGATGATTTCTCGCACGGATACACAGAGGACTCTCGTGGAATCTGACATAAGGAGGTTTGGTAACAAAAGGGATGAAGAGACGAAATAAATATAAATACATCATCGGCGTTGACGAGGTGGGGCGGGGGCCGCTTGCGGGGCCGGTGGCAATAGGAGTCGTAAAGTTAAAAGTCAAAAGTCTAAAAGTAAAAACAAAATGGGGGCATGGGTTCAAGGATTCAAAAAAACTTTCACCTAGAGCACGGGAGGCGTGGTTTTTGAAAATAGAGAAAGCGCAGAGTGAGGGGTGGCTTGAGCACGCTGTGGCCTTTGTTTCCGCGAGTGTGATAGATAAAAAGGGACTCTCTCATGCGATACAAATAGCTATTACTCGTGCACTCAAAAAAGTTGATCCCGTACCCGCTTTTAACTTGAGACTTTCCACTTTTGACTTGCGCCAACGGCGCGTTCTGCTTGACGGGGGGCTTCGTGCTCCGGCACAGTATGAACACCAAAAGACAATCATCAAAGGTGATGAGAAAGAACTTGCGATTGCGCTGGCGTCTATTGTGGCAAAAGTAACGCGTGATGCGCGAATGGTGAAGCTTTCCAAAAAATTCCCCGCGTACGGATTCGAAAAACACAAAGGCTACGGCACCCACGCGCATTATGCCGCGATCAAAAAACACGGCATTATCCCGCATCATCGGAAGAGTTTTTTAAAGAACATAAAAATCTAAGTTATGTACGTATAATATATTATGGGCAAGATACGTACATAGTGGATTTGGGGGCACTTGCATAAAAAAACGTTCGGTATATACTTTACATTTATCACATATTGTGGGGGTAATTAAGTATGTGAAGGATAGTACATTGAACATTGATTCACAAACAGAGGAAGGAAGCTAACATGTTTGCTTCAAGGAAAAATAGGACAAATCATCATAATGGTAAACCGGTTCTACCAGAAATGAAGAAATATCATTCTGTGACGCTCAAGCTTGTTACCGGCGGGTCAATCGTACTTACCGCCGAGACCCAAACTTCATACAGGGTGTCACTTGTTGTAATTTCAAAGACAGGGGACGCATGCCCTTGTGAGATGGGAAGAGTGAGAAGCTGTGAGCTCCGAAGTTTTTTGGGTTTAGGTATCAAGAAAGTGATTAAAACGAAAATGGGGGAATTTACCCTAGAAACAACAGATCCTTTGAAAGCATTTTTGGCTCAGTTCGAGCATTGAGATCTTTTGCACGAGATACGGCATTGAATACTCTATTAAAGGGCGGAACTTATCCCGCCCTTTAAATTTGCCCGCAGGGGAGGTGGTCAATGGTCGCCTCTTGATTTTTTATGGGCGTTTTGGTATATTAATAAAACTATGGTAGTACGAATGCGACATACGCGGGCACATACCGCAAACCGCCGTTCACACCACGCGCTCAAGGGCACGCGTCTTTCAAAGTGCGTGAAGTGTCAGGCGTACCATGTACGCCATCAGGCGTGCACGAATTGCGGCACGTATCGCGGCAAAGCGGTTTTGAGTTTGGCGAAAACCATTGCTCGAAGCGAGAAAAAAGTAACAAAGAAAAAAGAGACGGCAAAATAGTTTTGAAGAACATTTGACAACTGACACCGCTTCGCGGACAACTGACATGGCATAACCAACAACCAACAACAAACAACTGACAACAGAAATTAGAACGCAAAGGCGTTTGAATCATGGTTGTAAGTTGTATGTAGTAAGTTGTTTGTTGTTAGTTGTAAGTTCATAATCTTATGGCGAATAGGCACCTTTCAAGAAGTATCGTAATGCAGTCACTGTATGAGTGGGATTTCCGCGGAGGGAATCTCACGGAGCTTGATTTGGAAAAAACACTCACCCGTCTGGCGGAAGAATTCGCGCCCGGAATCCAAGACCTTTCTTTTATGCGGAAACTCCTGTTGGGTGTTCTTGGTAAACAGAAGGAACTCGACGTTATTATCGAAAAAGCCGCGCCTGATTGGCCAATAGACAAGATTGCTATCGTGGATAGAAATATTCTTCGTCTCGGGCTTTTTGAGCTTCTTTTTGAGGATCGCGCGCAAGTACCAGCGAAGGTTGCGATTAATGAAGCAATCGAGCTTGCGAAAACCTTTGGTGGCGAGACGAGCGGTAAATTTGTAAACGGGGTGCTTGGTGCTGTATATAAAGAGCTAGGGGAGCCGGGCAAAGACGAAGTCAGTAAAAAGAAAAAAGTGGGTACACCCATCGATCCTAAGACGCTTCCGCTTGAGAAGCTGGGTGGTTCGGTGGTATATGCGAAAAACGGCGAGGAAATATATCTCGCACTCGTGCATGATATTTTCGGTCACTGGACGCTTTCCAAGGGGCATTTTGCGGAAGGCGAGGATGATCAAACGGCAATTGTCCGCGTGGTGAATGAAGAGCTTGGGTTGCCGGTTGTTGTCGGAGAAATTTTGGGAGAAAATGAGTATACGGCATCGCACCCCGAGAAGGGTAAGATCCGCAAGCATGTGAGCTATTATCTCGCCGAGGCGCCGTTTCAAAATATTACGGTAGAGAAGACCGGCGGACTCGACGATGCGCGGTGGTGGAAACTCGCGGATATCGTTAGTCTCAATTTATATGACGATATGATTCCTGTAATCACAAAGGCGGTAGGAATATTACTTGGTAAATAATTTTTAATTACAAAATTAAAAATTTACCCTCGTGTTTTTGCACAGACTCTAATTTAGAAACTTATGAAAGAAGACAAATTTACTCCATTCGAGGAGCATATCGGTGTGCATTTTCGTGACCGCGCGGTGCTTCGCGAGGCGTTTACACATCGCTCGTATATCAACGAAACTCGCGAGCGCGGACTCGACCACAATGAGCGGATGGAATTTTTGGGCGATGCGGTGGTGGAACTTTCGGTAACTGATTTTTTATACAAGAAATATCCGCGGTCATCGGAGGGCGACCTTACGAGCTATCGTGCGGCGCTCGTGAATGCGGTGACGCTCGGCGAACTCGGTATTGAACTCGGTATCGAGCATTACCTCCTCCTTTCCAAAGGCGAGGCAAAAGACAAGGGCACGAAAGCGCGGCAAATTATCCTCGCGAATGCGTTCGAGGCGCTCGTCGGTGCGATTTATTTGGACCAAGGATATGCGGCGGCGGATTCATTTTTGAAACAATATCTTTTGCAAAAGACAGAAGAGATTGTAAAGAAAAAGCTCTGGCGTGATGCAAAAAGTTTCTTTCAGGAGCAAGCGCAGGAGAAGGTGAGTATCACGCCATCGTACCGCATTATAAAAGAGTTTGGCCCCGACCATGACAAGCAGTTTACCGTGGGGGTGTACCTCGGCGATACATTTGTTGCCGAAGGTTCCGGCAGGTCCAAGCAAGAAGCCGAGCAAGTTGCCGCGGCGGAGGGGCTCAAGGAGAAGGGGTGGCAAAAATAGTTGTAAAGTCCATAAAGTCAAAGGTCAAAAGTGGACTCGGGGTTGAAGTTGATTGTGCAGTTTTTTGTTTTTGATATACTTATGCTATGAAAAAGGCAACAAACAAGAGGATGACAATAGATGATTTGGCAATTATGGTCGCTAAGGGGTTTGATGGTGTGCATAATAAGCTTGGAGAGTTTAAGAAAGAAGTCAACATGAGGTTTAATGAAACTGAGAAGGATATTGCTGAGGTAAAAGAAAATCTCGCTTCTACACGACGGGATGTTTTATCGATGGGGGACAAATTTACATTGAAATATGAATTGCACGATCTCGCAAGCAGAGTTGTTCTCTTGGAGCAAAAAGGAAAGGTAAAAAGGTAGTCGGGGCCAGTAAGTCGAAAGTTGAAAGTCGAAAGTGACAAGCAAAGTGGAAAGTAACGGGGGCGACACCGAAGGTGTCGCCCCCGCCTTGCTTTCGCTGGTTTTTTCGGATAATCTGATGGCTAGGGTTGACTTGCTCAACCTGAAGATATTCCCTATCGGAGGGCGTACTTCAATGAGAACATTGAAAGGGGAACGAATATGGTTACCAGTGCAGGGCCTTCTAATGAAGTACATCTAAAAAACAGAAGAGACTTAGATGCGGACGCTTGATGAGATCGCCGCAGCCCTTTAGTTGATTTTGCACATTTTGTAGTATTTAGACAGCCCGCGCAACTTTGTGCGGGCTGTATTATTTTGTGCTAAACCCCCACACCTACTTTTGCATTATTGTGTTGTGTTTCTCGTGTTTTATCGCTGACGCCCTATATTCAGCAGGGAAACTGGTTACCTTCAAATAATAGATATGCAATTAAACACTATGCAAAAAGTTGGTGTCGGGGTAAACTAAACCTAATGCGCGTAAAGAGTCTCGAAATTTCTGGGTTTAAATCGTTCGCTCGGAAGAGCGTGTTTGAGTTTGGCGCGTCTATCTCGGCTATTGTAGGACCGAATGGGTCGGGGAAGTCAAATGTTGCCGAGGCGCTTCGCTTTGTGCTCGGGGAACAGTCGCTCAAGAGCATGCGTGGCAAGCGCACCGAGGATCTCATCTTTAACGGATCGAAATCGATCGAGCGACAGAACCGCGCCAAGGTGACAATCGTGTTCGACAACAAAGACCGTACGTTTCCGGTGGATTTTGACGAAGTTGCGATTGCACGCGAGATCCACCGTGATGCGTCCAGTGAATATTTTTTGAACAGCTCATCGGTACGACTCAAGGACGTGATTGAGCTCTTGGCGTCGGTACATATCGGGGCATCGGGGCACCACATCATCTCGCAAGGGGAAGCAGACAGGATTCTGAACGCATCGCCCAAGGAACGCCGTGCGATGATCGAGGATGCGCTCGGCCTCAAAATATATCACTGGCGTATTGCCGAGAGTGAAAAGAAGCTCGTGAAGACCGAGGAGAACATGCGCGCGAGTGAGTCGCTTCGTCGCGAGATTGCTCCGCATATCAAGTTTTTGAAAAAGCAGGTGGAGAAAATAGAGCAAGCGCGGAGTCTGCGCGAAGAACTCCTCGTCCTGTATCGCGAGTATTTGCGCCGCGAAGAAACATATTTGAAGCACACGCGGGAAATCCTAAAAGTCGAGCGGGAAACACTTGAGCATGAATTGCGTACAGCAGAAGAAGGACTCCGCGCGGCGGATACTATGCGCGCCGAGCGTCCCGACGAAGCCTTTGGCGCGGAGCTTCTTCGCGCGCGGGGGGAGATAGGGAACATGCGACGTGAGCGTGACGACTTGGCGCGCAAGATCGGCCGCATGGAGGGAATGATCGAATCCGAAGAGCGCCGTTTGCGCGCGCCCGTAGAAACCAAGGATAAGATGATCTCCGCACGCGAGAGTGAGTTACTCGCCGAGGATCTATATAACGAGCTGGGGCATGCCGAGTCGAGCGAGGACTATTTGTATATCAAAGGGGTTGTAAGCCGCGTGCGCGTGCGCGTAGGGAAATTTCTCGAGCATGTGCGCGGAGGCGTGATTTCCACGGGGCGGAGTGAAGAGAATGCACGCGAGCTCGAAGGCTTGCGCGCGGAGAAAGATACGCTCATGGAAGCGGGGATGGCGCTCGAGACACGTATTGGCACCGCAGAAGGGCGTGTGCATGTACTTGAACAGGAAATGGAAGCGAAGCGCAGAGAAACGACCGGTGCCGAGCGAACATCGTTTGAACTCAAGGCGCGCAAGCAGGAAGTCGCCCTTCGTCTCGACATGGTACGGGGACGGCAGGAAGCATTTGAGCGGGAAGAAGTCGCGTTTCGCGAAGAACTGCGCGAGGGGGGAATTCTCATTGGGCGCGTACTCCTCACGTATACGGATTTTGTGTTGGATGAGGCGGGCGCATTGGCTGAGAATCGTATCGAGCAAGAACAGCGTCGCAAGAAAATAGAACGCACGAAGATCCGCCTCGAAGATACAATGGGTGGTGGTTCGGGCGAAGACGTGATGCGCGAATATGAAGAGACGGTCGCGCGAGACGAATTTCTTGCCAAGGAACTTGAGGATTTGAAGAAGAGCGCCGAGTCTCTCCGCGCCCTTGTTCGCGAGCTCGAAGAGGCGCTCGACGTGCAATTTAAAGAGGGTATTGCGAAGATCAATGCGCAATTCGGGAATTTCTTTGCGCTCATGTTCGGCGGTGGCACGGCATCACTCCAGATCTCATACGAGAAAAAGAAAAAGCGTGCGGATACGGATATAGCAGAAGGTCCCGAAGATGAAGAAGAGCCTGAAGAGGGGATCGATGTCGCGGTGAATCTGCCACACAAAAAGATCCGCGGACTCCAGATGCTCTCCGGCGGGGAGCGCGCGCTTACATCAATCGCGCTTCTTTTTGCGGTGTCGCAGGTGAACCCGCCGCCTTTCCTTGTCCTCGACGAGACTGATGCCGCGCTTGACGAAGCGAACTCGAGAAAATACGGTGATATGATCGAGAATCTTTCGAAGTATTCCCAGCTTGTGGTAATCACCCACAATCGCGAGACCATGTCCCGCGCGGGAATCATCTACGGCGTCACGATGGGCTCTGATGCCGTGTCCAAGCTCCTCTCCATCAAGTTCGAGGAAGCGGCGCAGTTGGCGAAGTGACACGGCATTGCGATTGATTGAAGAAGAGAGTGTTATAAAAATATGAATGCGTTGATGAAAAAAGCTCAAATTTTCAAACTTGGGGAAAATCCTATCGTGGTTTTGCCCGTTTCGGTGTGGGAGACCATCCGTGAGCGCGTAAGCCAACTTGAAGAATATTATCAAATGTCGACCTCCAAGAAATATAAAAAAGATATCGCGCGGGCACGTGTTTCCAAAAAAGAAGTGTCGTCCAAAAATCTATATAAGAAGCTCGGGCTTGATTAGACCAAAGAATACGATTTCAAGGGCAACTCTGTCAAAGAATTTCCCAAACTTCCTCGGAAAGTTCAGCTACAGATCAAGCGGAAACTTGAGCTGTACATGTCAGCTCCTTCGCCTCTTGAATTTGCAGAGCGTCTTACGGATTTTGAGCTTGGAGAATACCGTTTTCGTATCAGGGATTACCGGGTCGCTTTTGATGTCGAAAACGATACTGCCAAAATCCTCAAAGTGGGGCATCGGAAGGATATGTATAAATAATGAATATTTATGGTAGATCTCCCTACACCACCAAAAGAGTCAATTGTATACGAGGATAAGTATTTGTATGTGTGTCTTGCGCTTTACCCACTTGCAGAGGGGCATACGATTGTTGTGTGGAAGAAAGAAGTGCCTGACCTGCGTGCTCTCACCCGCAAGCAGTATGAACATTTGATGCACGTGGTTGATATAATGCGCAATGCATTACTCAAAATACTCAAGATTAAAAAAGTCTATCTGGCTTACATGGACGAAGTGAAGCATGTGCACTGGCATTTAGTGCCGCGATATAATGAGAAAGAGTTCGATGTTTTTGCGCATATTCCCAAGAAAGCAAACTTCACAAAGATTTTTAGGAAGATGGTGATTATTTTGAGGCAACAAAAAACCCGCAG
>Ga0075890_145_pt2 | contig 8337 bp, 10 predicted proteins | sample RifGroA1_FD_68313 | JGI IMG/M metagenome (GOLD analysis project Ga0075890, IMG submission 68313) | Parcubacteria bacterium GW2011_GWA1_47_8
TACGAACCATAATTCATTATGGTTCGTACTCCGACTTGTTTTTCGCCTAAAAATAATGGTTTCAGAGGCGGGTACCGCGAGATAGTGGATGGGTTCTTAGTAAAAAAGAGAATGCCGTCCAGCCACAGACTGAACGGCAAAAAATCTTATAACGCGCAAAACATTAAATGTGCTGTCGGTAACCAAGACGTATTCTTTGGTAATCGTCTCTTGTTAGTATGAAGCGATCAAATTCCACGATATCACGGAATACTTTATTTCTGACTCTCTTCACCAAACCCTCCAGAGTACAAGCATCCCATACTTCAACGTCTCGATCGCGGAGAAACTGTCGCATCTTCGCCCTAAGCGCCACCGGCTGATGGTGGGGATGCAGATTTTGAAATCCTGCGGCAACCACGAGACAATTAATAAGCTCCTCCTTCACCTTGTGCTTTTTCTTCCTTTGTGTGCGTGCCATATGAACACCCCCTCTCTTCTCCCCAAAGCCTTCGGCGGCCGCCTCTAGTATGCTTTAATGTCCTCCAAAAACAATACGTCATTTTGATCATTTTAGCAAATCTTCATCTCCCGCGGATCTTCAGGGAAAAGTCGAGGCTGTCCGCAAACTTTTCGGCGAGTTCGTTGATGAGGTGCGCCGCGCGCGTTTCCTCAAAAGGAAGGGTGTTATCGATAAAGCCAAGATCGTACGCGTACTTGTCGGCATTTTCCGGAAGCAGGAACGTAATATCCCACGGCACGCGTCCCGGCGTAATCTTGTTCACATGGCTTGTGATGTTCGTCGTGCAATTGTTCGTAATGGTGTTATAAAATTCCGGCTTCGCCTTGAGCTTATTCACGCGCAGAAGCATGTCAACAAACACAGCGCGCATCTTCTCGGGAGTAGCTTTGAGCGGATACAGGTACACGAGGTCATGACGATAGTTTGAACGCAATTTTATGACATCGCGTTCGTCAGCGATAACATACATGAGCTCATACTTTCGGAACACGCCTTTCACGGCAGAAAATGACTCCGCTTTCTCTTTGCGAATCTCTATGGAAATAGAGACGAATCGATCCCCATCGAACTCAAAACTAAGGAACGTATGTGCCGCACCCTTATATCCCGAGAACGGCTCGACGATAAAATAGATATTTCTTAACTTTTCAAGATCAAAAGTAGCATCGTAATAATTCGGCGTATACTCGCTCGTGCTTTGGTAGGTAAAGTTGCGAATGTTGTGGATGGCGATACGGTTGCCGTCTATGTCTACATACGGGAGCACCGCCTGATCGAGCATCCAGTCGCGGTCGTTGGAGGGACGCACCACAATGACGAGAATAATGTAGGCGATAACGCTCACCGTAAAAATTATTGCGAGTATTTTCCCAAAAAGTTTAAGATATTTTTTTATCATGATCATAAATGATGTCCCTGCCATGCGTTATTCTCAATCTGGAAGCGGGATATTCAATGTCCGAAACGCATTCTGGACGAGTGCCGCGCGGACGGTTTCGAAATCCTCGCCGCGGATCTCGGCGATCTTTTTCACCACTTCTTCTACATAGATCGGCTCGTTGCGTTTGCCACGGTACGGTATCGGTGGCACATACGGGCAGTCGGTCTCGGACATGATGCGGTCAAGGGGCGACAGTCGCACGACCTCGTCATACTCGCGCGAGAAGGTAATAACTCCCGTAAAAGAAATCGTAAACCCGAGCGCAAAATACTCGCGCGCGATATCAATCGTCTGCGAGAAAAAATGGATGTTCCCCGAAAGTGCGGGTGTGCTGGTTTTCTTGTCCCGCAGGATTGCGAGAACATCTCGATGCGCATCGGCAATCGCCTTGTCGCTGTCGCGACAATGGATCATGAGGGGAAGGTTGTGCTTCACCGCAAAATCGATTTGTGCGAGGAAAAGTTCTTTCTGGCGTGTTTTTTCCGCAAGCACATCAAGCGTGGCAGGCAGGCGTGAATAATCAAGCCCGCATTCCCCCACTGCAACGACACGTTTCGTAAGTGCAAGCTCGTCAAAAAACTCCGTCATGAATCGTTCCTCGGGATTGTCGATCGGATGCACGCCAATAGCGGCATACACACCGTGTGCATCGCCAAAGGAAGCCATCATCGCAACGCTCTGCGAGGTCTTGCGGTCGGTCCCTATCATGATTGCCCACACACTACGATCCTGCATCCGCTCCAAAACAGCGTTGCGGTCATCATCAAATCGAACGTCATTCACATGCGCATGAACATCAAAAAATTGCGGGAAAGTCATACGGTATTCAAATGAATTCTATGCCTTACGCATAAAAAGCGGTTGGGTCAAAGGTTCGGTTATAAAAATAATATTCTCGCCGACATCCTCGGAAACTTCTTGCTTGATTAGGCGACGCAATGTATCGGCAGTCTGCGGCATCAGGGGGGCAATCATCTCCGTGATATGCGAAAGCCCGTACACCACACCCCACAGCACAAGCTCCGTCGTCTTGGAGTTGGTCTTGACCAGCTTGAATGGTTCATAATCCGTAATGTATTGATCAAGTTTCCCGATGAGCTCCCACACCACATCGGCGGCTTTGTTTACCTCGTGCGCACGCATGTGCGCATGGTAGCGTGGCAAAATATCATTAATCACCACATACGGTACATTGACGCCACCCGTGACGTCGAACCCTGTCACGGGAGCAATATTACCGTGGAACGGAGGATTCTCGACAGTTCCACCCGCAATACGACCACCGAAATACTGCTCCGTCATTTTGAGTGTTCGCGAGACGAGATTGCCAAGGCCGTTTGCCAAATTCGCATTGTACACTTCTTTGAAGTGCGGGGCAGTCAAGTCGCCATCGTCTGTCGGGACGATTTCGCGCGCAAAATAGTAGCGAAGCGCCTCCACGCCATACTCTGCAATAAAATCTTCCGCTCGCAAAACATTGCCGATTGATTTCGACATCTTTCTCCCGCCCGAAGTGATGAACCCGTGTGCCAAAATCTCGCGCGGGAGCGGCCGCCAGACCGAGTCTGCGGTGTCAAATAGTGCCCATTGAGGCAAAGGTGCGGAATTTTTCATCATCCGCGCGTCCGTACCCAAGCGCCGAGAGATAATTCGAAAGCGCATCACACCACACGTACATGAGCTGGGAAGGGTCTTCGGGAACGGGAATCCCCCACGGGATCTCTCGTTCTGGTCGCGAGATGCTAATGTCGCCAAGTCCGCCGTCTTTTCCACTTGTAGCAATGAGCGCGAGCATCTCATGCGCTTTTGATGCGGGAGTAATCTTGAGCGTACCCGTTTCAATCAAACGCTTGAGCTCGGGACCGTATTTGGCAAGACTGAAAAAATAATTTTCCTCTTCAATGTGTTCAGGAAGAGTATTGTGTAGTGCGCATTTACCATCAACGAGATCTTTTTCTGTAATAAACGCCTCGCACCCCACACAATACAATCCTTGATAAATTCCCTTGCGCACATCACCTGCGGCGACAAGCCCCTGCCAAAGCGCAAGCGCACCCGGCCAATGATTGACCGAATCAGATGTACGGACAAAAAAATCATTCGATATCTCCAGCGCTACCATAAGCTCTTTAAACTCCGCTACATTTTGATCCACAAATGCTTGCGGGCTCATTCCTGCAGCCTGTGCCGTACGGAGAATCTTGTCACCGTGTTCATCGGCACCCGTCAAGAAAAAAGTTTCTTCACCTTGTGCGCGATGATACCGTGCCACAATATCGGCAAGCACGAGCGTGTACGAATGCCCGATGTGCAACTTCGCATTTGCATAAAAGATTGGTGTAGTGATGTAGAACTTGGAACTCATTTCAATAATAACGGCATTATGCAGTAAACCTCTTTTTGCGCGTGGCGATATCGTCGACGACCTCCATGAGCGACGCGGCGACTGGAACCGAGATCAAAATACCAAGAAACCCGCCAAGCTGTCCGCCAATAATGAGGGCGAGGATAACGATGATTGGCGGCACGCCGACGACCTTTCGCACTACGAGCGGATAAATGAGCTGACTCTCAAACTGTTGTACCAGCACGTAAATAAGCACCACCACGAGAGCAAGCGACATTCCTCCTGTTGAAAATGCGATGAGCACTGCGGGGATAGCGGCAATGATTGGCCCAAAAACAGGGATGATTTCCAAAACTCCCGCAAGGAGCGCGAGGGTAAGTGCGTACGGCACCTGAAACAATGCGAGCCCGAGATACACCAAAACAAAGATGAGCACGCCGAGCAAGAGTTGTCCCTGCATCCATTTGCCAATCTTCTCTTTTGAGCGTGACCACAGATCAATCGCGTATTCTTCATTGTTAAAAGGGATGGCAATCCTCAAAAAATCCTCAATGCCGTTCTTTTGCATCGCAAAATAAAAAGAGAGAACAATAATGAGGATAAAGCTGAACATCCCGCCAAAAAAAGCGACTACTGCCCCGGTCATATTGTTTGAAGCGTCTGAAAATTTACTGAGTGCCGCAAATATCTGCTCTATCGATGCAGTACCGTCAGTAATTTTACCTGCCAACACTTTCCCTTTCTCAAGAACACTTGAGCTGTCGCCCAGAACCCCCAAGTTGAGCTCCTGCGCAACATTGGGAAGTTTTTGAGAAAAATCCACGAGTTCATTGACGAATGCCGGCACGAACACATAAAAAAGTCCTGCAAAAAGTCCTGCAAGCGTGATGTACACGCCAAGCACCGCGGGAATGCGCGGAATGTGGTAACGCGCAAGTAACCTTACGGCGGGCTCGATAGAAGATGCGAGAACCACTGCAGTCAAGATGACGAGCAAGAGGTCACGCAACAAATACAACACCACAAAGCCCAAGAGGATTGCGACGGTTTTGATGATAGTCCCCGCGCTGATAGAGATAGTGTTGTCTTTTTTCTTGACTGGCATACCATCATCATACACGATTATTTCCCATATAGCCAACGGAGCATCTGCATGATGGCGGCTACTTCAGCGCGAGAATTGGCAAAAACGCCTCCCCTTTCTCAAACGGTCCAATCAATGCGAGGTTCAGATTCTTCTCGATAAATATCGTGCGTGCGACTTTTTGAACGTCCGCGGCAGTAACTGCGCGAATACGCTTTTCTTTTGCTTGCGGCAATTCATTCTCGCGATGAAGAATTTCCTGTACGCCATAATATTCGGCAAGGTCGTCCGACGACTCGAGTCCGAGATACATCATCCCGACGAGATGCTCTTTTACTTTTGAAAGCTCCTCCGCAGGAACAAGATTATTTTTCAAGTTCTCGAGTTCTGCCATCACCGCACGCAACACTTCTTCGAGGCGGTCATTTGACACACCTGCCGATATTGCAAAATATCCACTGTCGGTTGAAGCACTGTTACCTGCGCGCACATAGTACCCTACTCCCATCTCGTCGCGTATTTTACGAAAAAGTCGTGAAGACATACCGCTGCCGAGAACGCCTCCAAGCACCGAGAGAGCCGAATTTCGCTTGTCGTAAATCGGGAACGACCTTACCCCAAGAATAAAATGTGTTTGATCTGTCTCTTTGTGTCGCACGGCAACCTGTGGTGCCTGTTGCATATCGCGCGTCTTTTTCTTACGACCCTTTTTGCTTAACGCGATACCTTTGAATCTTTTTGTAATCTCTTTAAATGCCTTGATTGTATCGATGTTCCCCGACACGATTACCGTTGTTGCACTTGCCACATAATGCGCCTTGCGATATGCTACAAAATCTTTGCGGGACATTCCCCGCACGACATCGCGCAATCCGGTGATAGGCCACCCGGCGGATTGGTCGCCGTACAAAAGGTTCGTCCACACTTCGTGCACTTTTTGCATTGGCATGTCGTCATACATATTTATCTCGTCTACAATCACACCCTTTTCTTTTTCTATCTCATCTTCTTTAAGGAGCGGGTTTAGATAGAGGTCAGAAATAATATCAATAAGTTTTGGAAAATCTGCGACCTTTCCTTTTGCATAATATCCGGTAAATTCCTGTCCCGTAAATGCGTTGAACTCGCACCCCAGCGTGTCGAGCTCTTTGGAAAGATCGCTCGTATTCGGGCGGTTAGCCGTACCCTTGAAACACATATGCTCGAGAAAATGCGAGATGCCGTTTTTTTCTTTCGGCTCATATTTTGATCCGGTTTCCACGAGCACGAGCACCGTCACGGTCGGATTGTCCGCCATGGGAACCGCAATCATGCGCAAACCATTTTGCAATACTTTTTTCTTGAATTTCATTTTTGCAGTGTAACATAACACCAGTAGTTAAACAAAAGCCCGTCATATAAGAGATTCTATCGCATCTCTTATATGACGGGTGAGGTTCTAAGATCACTATCTACCTATATGATACTATCGTACCGTATAGGTAGATAGTATCATTCTCGTTGTCGAAAAAAGAGGTCGGGACGATGTCCAGACCTCCGATTCTTCTTTCACCACATATTACCCCGTCATTCTTTTTCTTTTTCGAATCGCTGTCGTACGAACAAAAATAACAATTCCACAGAGCCCTGCAAGCCCCAGAACAATTTCAGCGACGACAGACAGTTCCCCTTGCCAATACCCGAGAGAAGTCAGAATTATCAACCCCGCAAATCCTCCCGCCGCAAACCAACAAAGTGCCTTCATATGAACAAATCCTCCCATTGCCGCGAAATTGTCCCGTAATACAGCGCGTAATGCGTTAATTGAGGAGAAGCTCACGCTGATTCGGTCGCATATTCCGTCTTTGTATGTACACGAGATCGCTGACCTTCATGCCTTAACGCACATGGAGGGAAAAAAGAAGAAATGAACCAAATACTAAGATCCCTATCCCTATGGTACGAAGTAATTTCGAACCCTCTTCTATTTGAGACAATATCCCAGTCCCGATAAAAATGATTGCAAGTGCAACAACAACCTCCCCTACACGGTCCATATCCATATCAGCCTCCCTTATACGTGAGGAACTCCCCCACCTCTCCTTATACCCTAACGCTCGGCACACAAATTGTCAAACCCGATTGAGCAACAAAAGAACGGCTTGAGGAACATAACCTCAAGCCGCTTTAAGTGCACATAGTGAAGGCAAAAACCTACCCGCATTAAGTATTTGGTGTAATTCGAACACCTCCGGAGACTTCATCACCGCAAGATTGATAGTGACATGAAGAAACCTGTCATTGTCCTCCAGTACGCGACCATTTCCAAGCGTCGCAACGCGCCGAACACGACCCTGCTCATCTTTATCCCAATACCCGTCAAGACGGTGTGCGATATCAATACCAACCCCGATGCGCGGAAAAATAATGTCTCTCGTCCACTGATTCACGGGACCGAAATAAATGGCATTTTTGACTTCAATGCGAAGTGGCATTCCCGGCCTCATCATCCCAGACGAAAAGTCTTTCACCCAAAAAAGATCTGTCATGGTCGTTACTCCAAAAAATTACCCTCTCTCACCTTAGCGTTTTTCGGAGAGCGTGTCAAAAAACATATGGCCCAAAGTGCTCGGGTCATAAAGGGAGAAGAATCCTCCCTAAGAATTGCTCTGTATATGCGATTTAATGCTGGAGAGCTTCGCCCTCTCCGCATGAAGCGTGCCTACCTGCACTGAAAAAAGTGTCCCTACTGCGAAATACACAACAGCCATCCTGACGCAATAATTTTTATCTTTCTTTGTCGTATTTTTCCGCAAAGAAAGAAGAATGAAAACAAATCCAAAAAACGCAAAAATAAGAAAACATGCGATCGCGGACACGGGACACCCCCTTATTGGGACTTGAGCACAAAAATCTTACCCCCTCTATAATATCATATTTTTTACAAAAGCAATGCCCGCCATAGGCGAGACCTATATATGTGTAACAAAAGAAAAAGGCTCGCTTGCGCGAGCCTTTTATTACATAGGGTTACCCTATGCAATTTTATTTTACGGGGATCGGAATGATCATGGTCACCCCCTCGCTTGTTTTTACTTCCCGGTAACCGTCCGGCGGATACTTATCAAGCTCTGCCAAACGATTTCTCTTGTCCTTCAAATCGTAAAGTACGAAGGCCTTCTTCGCTGCATCATCCAGCGTCTGCGCGCGGACAATGAAGCTCTCCCCATCGAGAGAATGCAGTGTGCCAAAGTGTACTTTAGCGAAAAGTAAGCTCATTGCCATAAACCCAACCCCGATCACACCAACAATAAACTTCGCTTCTCTTGGGTCATAAAGAGCACCGGCGGCGATTAAGCAAACCAAAGAGAGCACCGCAAATATGATTATCCCCGTCATAACACCTCTCCTCAAAAAGTTATCAAAATTGCCAATGGCCCACAAACTTAAAACTACTTATAAAATATCAAATGAGGAATATCTGA
>Ga0075890_134_pt1 | contig 7981 bp, 10 predicted proteins | sample RifGroA1_FD_68313 | JGI IMG/M metagenome (GOLD analysis project Ga0075890, IMG submission 68313) | Parcubacteria bacterium GW2011_GWA1_47_8
CCGCCCGCAAACTCAATGTTATACTAAACATATGAATCCCGTTAGAGATAACTCAGTTATGTCTTTGGCACTAATGGGATATAATAAGTCTATCATTATTAGAGGTTTAATATAATTACGATACGGAAACGCGTAGCGTTCCCTATCTCTAACGGGATGAAAATCAATATCAAAACAACCAACATGGAGCTCTCGAGCGCCTTGTTGGCGTATGTTGAGGAGAAGTTGAGAAGCGTAGAAAAGTTTATGATACCGCATGAAGACGAAGAGCCTCTTGTGCAGGTTGAGGTCGGGCAGACGACGAAACATCACCAGTCGGGAGACATCTTTCGCGCCGAGGTGAATCTTTCGGTACGCGGAAAATATTTTCGCGCCGTATCCGAGAAAAGCGATCTGTACGCCGCGATTGACGATATGCGTAATGAACTCGTGCGTGAGCTGAATTCAAAAAAAGAAAAAGACCGCACCCTCATGCGCCGCGGTGCGGGGGTTATCAAAAACATACTTCGTTTTGGGCGGGCTAAGTAATAAGAACCTGTTCACAATCTCACCGCAAAATAATCAATAAACACCATGCTTGCCGTCCAAAACTTCACAATTTCTGCTGCAAATCACTTATTCCTCCTCGGCGTATCACCACAGAGAGTACTTCGATTTACTAACGCGGAGTACCGCGAAGTAAATCTGGTCGCTCGATATGCCTCGTTGGAATGCGTGATTTTCGCAGGAAATTGTGAAGTTTTGGATAGGCATGAGATTGTGAACAGGTTCTAAGAAATCAGAAATATGAAAACAGCAAATATTATTTTTCTTGTTGTCGCTATTGCTATTCTCGGGTTTGTCGTATGGGCTGGTGGCTCGCAGAAGCCGGAGGCAACATCCGAGCCTGTAACGGCAACGACCACGCCGGCAGAGACGAATTTATCAGAAACAAAAAACACCAATAAAGAATCCATGACCAAAGCAACTATTACTACGAATCAGGGCATCATCACGCTCGAGCTTTTTGCAGACCAGTCGCCCAAGACTGTCGAGAATTTTGTTACGCTCGCACGAAAAGGTTTTTATGACAGCACGCGTTTTCACCGTGTGATCAAAGGTTTTATGATTCAAGGCGGCGACCCGCTTTCAAAAGATCTTTCAATGAAATCGCGCTGGGGGACGGGCGGTCCAGGGTATACAATTCCCGATGAATTTAATTCGGGTGATGAGCTCTATAAAACTGGCTATAAGCGTGGAATCCTTGCGATGGCAAGAACACAGGAGCCAAACAGTGGAGGTAGTCAATTTTTCATAATGCACCAGGATTACCCACTGCTTCCGCCTGAGTATACGATTTTTGGCAAGGTGACCAGCGGACTCGATGTTGTTGATATTATTGCAACGATAAAGACAGAAGGCTCGCCCACTGACCGCCCTCTTGAGGATATGATTATTCAAAAAATTACAATCGAATAGAGGGAGGAAAGTCTGATTGACTAGCATCTCTTTCTTGTGTATAAATAGAGAAGGAGTAATGTGGTCTTGCCACGGTATTCAAGAGAGAGGGGGGGGTGCCATGTTTAAAGATATAGAAATTGGACAAGATGAGGCTCAAGCCCTCGACGCTTATGGGGAATGTATTATTGCCAGTACTGCGTCTGAGAAATATAATTGGCGAAGGGGTAAAAGGTTGGTACTTTTCTACCATGAGACAGGGAGGGAATATTTTGTCAAAATTCGTTCCGTTCAGTCAGTTGAATCGATTGGAGGTATCCTTGCGGTCGTCGAGCCTGATGAGGAGGTAAGACACTAAGAGTCCTCCTAAAATAACCCCGCGCTCCATACTAGAGAGCGCGGGGTTTTGTATCCATAAAAAATCCCCATATGTGTTGCATACGGGGTCGGGCAAGATATCTTCATGGGTTGAGAGGGATGTGCATATGAAGATTATGCCCCCGCAAGATATTAAAAAATTCTTGGCGGTAGTCCCCAAGGAAATTGGGGTACGCTTGTTCCAAAACAAGAATGACATCGATAACTTTATATTTTTTATAGAACACGTTGGCAAGTGCCCTTTGGAGTTGATACCATCCGCCCCATTTATTTTTCAGATGCTTACTGAAAGCTTTTCGCGCATCAAGTGATATGATGAAACCTGCAACAGGGACCTCCCCCAACACCATCTTAGGAAGTTTTACCGACTTTTTACAAGGAGATATTGGGATATTCACATAGATATTGTGAATAAGGCCTGCAATGAGCGGACACCTTTTTGTTTCAATGTCAGTGCTTGCAAAAGAGATTTCGAGAATACCATATTTTTCGTGCCACATCGCATGTGGGAAAAATGTCGCGGGGGTTTGCACTTTCCAATCTATTTCATTAAACACGATTGATTCACCACTTGGATTAAACATACAAACTTCCTCCATATTGCGTGAAAGGACTACAAAAAATACGCTAAAGAAAAATATAGCATGCCGAGTTTTAAATTAAAAAACCCTCCACGTGTGCAACAGCATGGAGGGCTCGGGCAAGGTGGCGCTTTCATGGGCACAGAGGGGAGTGCGCACGAAGAGGCTATATTCCCGCAAGGTTTTAAGTATTTTCTTAGGTTCATTTTAACCTCGCTTTCCTTGAAATATTAAACATCTTCCCAAAAATAGTATAGCGTATTTTGCATGGGTAGGCTAGTATAGAGAGTGTAACATCAAAGCGAAAATCCTTTTTAAATACGTGTATTACGTTTTGCTTGACTTTTTGTTCTAGATATGATACAATACTAATAATTCTGTAATGATGCGGAAGTGTGCGACACTCACCTTCAAAAGGAGAGAAGAATGATCAATAGTACCGATATAGATGAAATCGTAAAATTCCTTTCGGAAAGAAAAAAGGAAAAGGAACGCGAGCTTCTTGAATTGAAAAACAAACTTTCTCCTCGGTGGTTCCAGCTCATTTATTTTTTCAAGACGGAAGACGTTAAAAGAGAAGTTACCTTTTTCCAAGATGTCATATTGGTGGAGTACGATAAGGCCATCGATGAGTTGAAAAAAGGAAATCGAAGTCTGGCTCGGCAATTGATGCAGAAGATCTCTGAAAGTATTGTGGTCCAAAATTTTGGAAACTACGGTTTCTACGAGCCTCTTGCCGTAAGGAGAAGTTATGAAAAAGTTTCAATGATGAGGAAAGCATTGGCAGAATAGCTATTGTCCGATATTCTGCAAAATCCTCGCAATTCGACAGCGTGATAACCTCGCGCTGTTTTTTCATTTGCTATTAACTATTTGCTTTCTCTTTGCCCACGCAGAAACTCTTTATACGACATCTCACGCTTGCCTTCGGGGATGACGTGGGTGATGACGAGCTTGCCTTCGTGGAACTCGGCGTCGGTAACAATAACGCGAATCTCGCGGCCTCCGCGCTCGGTGAGGAAATATACGCGTGGCCACGTATTATACGCGCGAATCTTGCGGTACGTTTGTGCCGGGTTGTCGGCGAGGTCGATTTTGCCACTTTGTTTGGTAATTTTTTGTGTATAGGTTGCACGCGCGTGGTCTTGGGGCGTCGGCATTATCTCACCCGCCACCCATCGCGGAATAGTTTTTGCGAGGAGCTTGCCGCCGCACATGCCGAGAGTCTCTTCGAGGTCGCTTTCCTTGGGTGGCCAGTCTGGTATCGAGATTTTTTCTTGTGCCACGATGTGGCCATGATCCATTTCTTCGTCCATCTGCATAATCGTAACGCCTGTTTCGTGCACGGAGCCTACTGGGACGTCTTCCAATATGGCGGTTTGGAGAGGGGACGCACCGCGGAGGTGCGGCAGGAGCGATGGATGCACATTGAGTGTCCCGTGCTCCGGCATGTCGAGGACGGTGCGCGGAATTATTTTTCCATACGAAGCGACGATGAACAACTGACAACTGACCACTGATAACTGACGAAGAAATTCATGGTCAAGTTTTGCCGGTTCGAGGGCGTGGATGCCATGTTTATCCGCCCAGACTTTCACGTCTGACGGGGTGAGCGCAAGTCCGCGACCTTTTGGGCGGGCGGGCGCGGTGACGATGAGGGCGGGAAGTATGCCTTGCTTCACCATCTCGTCGAGGACGATCACGGAAAAGTGCGAGGTGCCCCAAAATGTGATGCGGATATCAGTCATAATCATTTTGTTTTTTCGCGACCTTCCGCAGTCGGTACGCTCCACATTTTCTTCTGTTCCTCGGGGCTGATTTTCTCGAGATTCTTTGCGTGGTCATTGAAAAGGATGCCGTTTAGGTGGTCGACTTCGTGCTGGAATATCTGCGCGAGGAGTCCGCTTCCACCCCGCGTAAACCGCTTGCCGTATTCGTCGTAGGCGCGCACGGTCGCTTTTTCGGCGCGGAGGGTTTCGCCGTAGAGCCAGCGGACCGACAGGCACCCTTCGGGAAGCCATTTCTTTTTTCGCGAGAGCTTGATGATCTCGGGGTTGATGAACACGAGATCTTCGTGTGCGGGTTTTTGCGCGGACTCCGCGCCTCGAGCGATATTTGTTGGAGCCTCGTCGTGATCATCGGCGTATTCAAATGCGCGATGCGATACGACAAAAATGCGGAGCGGTATGCCGATCTGTGGTGCGGCAATTCCCACCCCGTCCTCTTCCTCTGTGAGGAGCGCTTTCATGTCGGTGATGATCTTGCCGAGCCGCGGGGAGCCGATATCTTTCTGTGAAACAGGCTCTGCCTGCATATGGAGCACCGGGGCTTCTTTCTGGAGGATCTTGGTCATTATCGTACGAGCAGTATAGCGTATTTGGGGATTTTTCGAAAGATGATGATGAACAACAAAGGAAAGCCCCGCTTTTTATGGCGGGGCGCAAGAGGGGCCAGTGTAGCGTTCATGACGGGGTAGAGGCGGTGAGCATTCCCCCGTTGGGCTCACTAACAAAGACCTTGGTTTGGGCCGGATTTCTTGCAGAACCCGCCTAAGGAGAGCCCACTATGAAAGAGTGGATTCTCGTCTGTTTGCAAGCATAGCGTAATACGTAGGTTAAAGCAAATGGTCGGGATTGACTTCGATAGTGAAGGTGCGCGGGAGGGCGCGGAGTTTGGCAAGGAGTGTTTTGTCCAGCGTTGCATTTCCGGGGAGTTTCAAGATTGCGTGCATGTGGAAAATATTGCGTGCTTCGCGGGTGCAGGTGTTAGGGCAAAGCGGTGCATAGTCGCTTAAGAATTCTTTGAGTCGTGTCATCTCGCTTACAAGTGTTGCGCGTGGACCGCGGAGGGTTATCTTGACAATAGTTCCAAACGGCGGATATGCGAATGCTCTGCGGAGCGCGAGTTCAGTGTCAATAAATTCCGTGAGATTACCGTCGAGTGCTTGGGTAATGAGTGTTGTGTCGTCTGCGCGTGTTTGTATGAGGAGTGTGCGCGTTGTTTTCTCTCGGAGTGCGAGGATAAGAGCAAAGATACGCTCGCTCATGCGAATGTCGGGGATCGAAAAGAGGGAATCAATAGAGATGATCGCGGTGTGGTGGACGAAGGGGAGGAGTGGAACGATTGCGGGAGTACCGATCAAGACCGCGCCGGTTTTTTTTGCCGCAGGTGTTTTTTCAAATTGTGCAACGATCTTCTCGGCTTGCGTACGAGTTTTGGTGTTGTGGCTTCCGATGACGAATCGGGACATATTGGGTGCGATGCGCGCAACTCCTTCTTCTATGCCTTCAATACCGATGCCGAGAGGGATGAGGCGCCACCCGCCGCACGTGTGGCAAGTTTCGTTCAAGTTCTTTTCGGGGAGGCGAATGAGCCCGCAGGCATGACACGAAAAAACGCGAACCTCGGATTCCTTGCCGCCGTCCGTCTTGTGCATGACGAGCGGTGTGTCACACGCGGGACACCGTACGAGCGTCCCGCAATCGCGGCAGACCGTAACGGGGGCGAGACCGGTGCGCGCCGCGAGTAATACCACATGCTCGCGGTGTGTAAATGCATGCGCGATTACGTCTTGGATCTTTTCACTCAATACCACAAACGCTTGCTTGTCCCGCTCGCGCAATCTTTTCTCCTCGGGACGCGGGTCGATGATCTCGGTGACGAGCTCGGGGTGCTGTTCTTGTTTTTGCAATCGTGCATGCGGGGCGATACGCCCGAACTCGGTGATTTCGTCGTGGCGGATTCGTTCATGCGTTTCGGGGCGAAGAATCGGCGCGCCGAGAATGAGCATGCTTCCCGATGCCTTTGCGTAGTGTTCGACAAAGATACGGAGGTCGATTGCCGGCCGTATGAATGTATTCCATCCGCGCACATGCTCTTCGTCGAGCACGATAGTATTGAAGTATCGGGGGAGCATGAGATATTGCGGCGTGCCGATAACGACAATCGGATGCGTGGTTTTTATCGCAAACACCCATTTTTCGAGGAGGCGTTTCTTGGGGAGTTCGGCGTGAAAGAGAAACGTATAGTCTTCGATACCGTGAGAGAGTTCTGGAGCAAGCCGCTCGACATCTCCCCGCGTTGGGACGCAAATAAAAATCGATTCATGTCGCGCAAATGATTCGCGAATCAGGCGTTTCCATGCATCAATTCTGGTCGTGGTGATGTCTTGGATGGCGCGAATATTCCCTCGCGATGAAGCGGGGGCAGTATTTTGATCTTCAGCGACGGGGGGAAGATTTTGCGCAAGGTGATTGTTCAGAATTACGGCGGGGGCCGAGGCCTTGCGCAGAGAATTCCGCGGTTTTTCGCGCGGCTTCAAGAAATGCATCGGTAAATATGCGCCGCGGGCGCACACGTGAAATTTTCTTGACCGCATAGTCTGAAGACTTGAGCGTTGTTTTTGCGTCGGCAACATTGTGTGTCTTGATAACGAGCGCCGGAACTTCTCGTTTGCGTACGGGGACCATCACAATCGAGCCCACATCGGGGACTTCTTTTGCGAAATACGTAAGGGAGTCTTTCGGTATTCCGCGGGCAATAGGGATGACCGTGACGATATTCATATCTTTATAGTAGCGGAAAATCTCTAAAACTTATAGGTCTCATAGAATTAGGCGTTCGTTGTTGAACAGGGAGGAAAGGAGGGTGGAAAAATCGCACTATCTCACAAAGTATCTGCTTGGTCAAATGATAGTTCGTGTAGTAAGATGAGATACATCGTATGAGCGAAGCATTCAAAATTCAAGGACTTGCCGGAGCGCACAAGCTGTCGGGGGCCGTGCGTGTGGCGGGAGCAAAAAATGCGGCGCTCAAGATTGTTGCGGCGACGATCTTGTTCCGCGACAAAGTTACGCTTACCAACATTCCCGAGATCAATGACATCGAACGCATGTTCGACCTCCTTTCTGATTTGGGCGCAAAAATTTCTCACCCAAAATCTGATACGTACGAGGTATCTATTCCTGCGGATTTCAAGACGGTGCTGACTCCCGAGATCGCAAAACGTTTTCGCGGATCGGTCGTGGCGACGGGACCGATTCTTTCGCGGTTTGGCAAAGTCTCGTTTCCGTATCCCGGGGGGTGTCTCATCGGTGCTCGTCCTATCGATCTTTTTCTTGAAGGGTTTGAGAAAATGGGAGCGCAGATTACTTTGAATGGTAGCGCGTATGATATCGAGGCGCCCGCGGGTGGGCTTCGGGGGGCAGAATTTTTCCTAAAAAAACAGAGTGTAACAGTAACTGAGACCTTTATGATGGCGGCAGTCCTCGCAAAAGGGACGACGGTAATCAAGAACGCCGCCATGGAGCCCGAAATCGAAGATCTTGCGAAGTTTCTCAATCGGTGCGGAGCAAAAATTTCGGGGATGGGCACGCCGATGATTACGATCCGCGGAGGGAAACTTCTTTCGGGGAAAGGTCGCGTGTACAAGACGATGCCTGACCGTATCGACGCGGGGAGTTTCCTCGTTCTTGGAGCACTCGCGGCAAAAGAACTTCGCATCACGAATTGCAATCCGCTTCACCTTGAAGCGCTTATTGAGACGCTTCGTAGTGCGGGGGTGGAGATCGAAACAACAAAGACCG
>Ga0075890_149_pt1 | contig 7831 bp, 7 predicted proteins | sample RifGroA1_FD_68313 | JGI IMG/M metagenome (GOLD analysis project Ga0075890, IMG submission 68313) | Parcubacteria bacterium GW2011_GWA1_47_8
TATGCAGAGGAAATATGGAAGCCAAATGTATTAAAAACCTATTAAAAGTGACTGAGGATCTAGGAGGATTACGGTAACAGTTTATTTTGGCCTATAGCGCGCACTTGTGAGGATGGAGGAGAAGTTCATGGTATAAAGTTAAAATAAGTAGCGTGTTTGTCCGAAATATAGTAACATCGTAAGCATGAAAAAGTCGAAGTTGAAGCTCACTCCTAAAGCAGTCACGGAACAGTTTCGCGCGCTCACCGAGAGATATCATATACAAGACAAGGTCACGATTGATGAGGTCAAGCGACGGATCTACGAAGCAGGAGGCGCTGACTTTCAAAAAACATCACACGAATATTTTGAATGGGCGATGGGACTCTTCCCGGGAGCAAAAAATATTGACGAGGCGAATGAAATCCTTAAAGTATGCTCGGATGCATGGAATGTATTTCCGCACAAAGTGCTCGATGGCAATGCACCCGTAGACATGCTAGACAAACAAGCGAAATCCAAGATGGACAGAGCGTCTGAAAATATGATCGAGGTATTTGCAGAATCTATCAATGATTTATATAAGCTGGCGCAGAGGCGCGCGGAGCAGGAATTCAAGCGAATCGGCGGGACAAAAGAGGAGTTTGCCGTGCTTGAGGATGCGCTCGGAAAGGGAAATATGCGGCAGGAAGAAGCAATGTTGCGGAGTCTCGTTTCCATAGGAAAGCGTATGCGCTATACGGGGGTCCAATGGTTTGAGCCATTTGCGCGAGAGTATCAAGCAATGACCAATCATCAGATCTTGCATGGGAATGACGCCTTTGCAGGCTCGCCGTATTTGTTTGAGGTGTTAAAAATGTCCCCGGAAATGCGGCGCAATGCGGCGCAAGTTTTTGGAATGATTGAATATACGCTCGAGGCGCACATCGCAATCAATATGCATGGCAGCAACCTCAAACTCAATACATACATGATATCAATCGCGCACCATGCATTTGATTGGCTAATGATGACACGCCCCGCTGATATGATGCTGGACATTGCACCTGCTAATGCAATCATTATGTACGCGCTCGCGGCACGAATACAAAACGAGGTGACGGGAAAGGTGACTTCATTTCCAGAAGATATTTTTACAGAACATATTTATCCCGATGAACGAGAAACATTTACAAAGCGTGTCGCAGAACTTATGCCGGTATTGTTATGCGAAGTAGAAGATCCGCATATGCTTCTCACTGATGCCGAAGGCGCACCCGATGACTGGTTTGCCCGCATGAAAAAAATAGCGCCAAATATGCAGGATCATTTTGAAGAAGAGGTGCCCGAAGGCAGTGTCAGAAGTACATTCTATCCATAGTCATACCATCCCCAATTAAAAATCCAAACAAATATTAATACACCACCACCGCGCGGTTGTCGAGCTTTTCCCAATCGGACAAGAATTGAGTTTTGCTCATGCTGATCTTTCCGTACAACGTGTCCATGAGGATGATACTGTTCGGATTTGAAATACTTCCCGTATACCCCATAACAATCCGCACATGTTCTCCCGGGTAAGCTTCCACCTCCTTTCCTTTTCTGGTGCGCCACGTCATTAAATTTTTATTAGTAAGCAACCCCCAGACAATGACGGGGTTCCCTTGCTTTACTTCGCTCAAAACTTTGGAGAGCGTTGCTTGCTCAATAATCGCGGCGTCTCGATACTGCAATGCAAGATCGAAAATCGGCTTTTCGTATACTCCATAACCGGTGCCCAAAAAGACCGAGCCGTTAATATTGCCCACAAATCCATTGTCAGGATCTCCCCAAATATTCCGATAGGATTTAGGCTCTCTGGTGTCGAAGGCAAGCTCTTCGATGAGTTCCTCTTCGGTGACATTTACGCCAAGGTAATTGAGTGCCATCCGCAGTGCCGCAACTTCACAGGTGACCGGGTGCTCTTGCCTCTTGAAAGGAACTTTCACGAAGATCTTTTCCTTGCCCGGCGTTACTATTTGCGCGAGCTGATTTCCAATGAAAGAAGATACTTCCCCCAGAAACGGTTTCTCATTTTTGAGCGCTGCGTAGAAAAAATCCTCTTTGTAGACAAGTGCCTTATCTTTGTTATTGCCCAAATATTCAATCGTAGCAAATAAAATCAGTGCCAACCCCGTGAGTAAGAGAATTGCTATGATGATGGACGACGTTTTTTTTCTCATACACTAAGTACCTTATGATGCGACAAACCTACGGATTCCTCCCTGCTTGGATTTCCTTGATGTAAAACTCGCCTTGTTCTTTGAAGCTTGGGTTTATCGTGATGGCGGACATGATTTCCTTCACCGCCTCCGCTCGTTTGCCCAGACTAAGATAGAGCGCCGCGAGATTCAACCGCGGTTCGGTGTCTGCTGGAGTTCGTGCAATATGCGCCTTGAGAACCCCTTCTACCTCGGCGTAATTTTTCCCCTCCATCAAAATCTGCAAGTAAAGCTTCTCCGCTTCGGGGTACTCGGGCGCAAGCTCGTATGCTTTGCGAAATACTTCGAGCGCATCCGCATAATCCTTTTTCATATAATACAGACTACCGAGCTCGAACAATATCGTTTGTTTCGCAGGAGAAAGATCTGACGCTTTTTTAAGGTACTCGAGCGCTTCATCCGTGTGCCCCATACGACCCAAAAACGAACCTGCAAAAAGTTGATACCGTGCATCACCCGAAAAGACGGTTGCTTGCTTTTTTATTTCATCAGTTGCCAACACAATGAAATCTTCTCGGACCGAAGCAAACTGCTTCATATCTTGAGGCAACTTTAAAACAATTTGCGCAAGCTGTTCACGCGCTTCGGAAGTGCCTAAGCTCCCATACTCGACAGTCTTTTTAAAAAGCTCGAGATTGTGCGCGGGACCAATCGTTGACGGTTCGCTCATTGCCCGCACGAGGGTCAAGTTCTGCATGATCCCCTTATAGTTCACCACGTAGGGCACACCGATCAAACAAACAATAACAGCTCCCGCCAAAAGCGGCGCTGTTTCCGAAGAAACCACGAATGGCACGTTGGTATTTTTATCTTTCTTTTGAGGAGGAGCTCCGGGATGCAAACCCTCAATATAGGCAAGCACCGTAAAAAACAAGATGAGACTCGTGATGTTGTCGAAGACGAAAAGGTTTTGGAAAAAATATCCCGCGAGGAGGCCGGTGAGTACGGCTTTTTCCACAATCGAAAGCGACTCCGCGCGGCGCCAAATACAATACACCGCACACGCAAAGAGCGCGAGGTATGCGAGAAGCGCAGGAAGTCCGCCGGCGATGAGCCAGTCAAAGAACACGTTATGCGCACGGTCGAACCACTGCTCTTGCCCGTACATCCTCGGGTTATAATACTTGTTAAAAACAAAATTAAAATTCTCCATTCCCCAGCCGAGAACCGGACGCTCCTTGAATCCCTGAAACGCCATGTCCCATATCATAAAGCGGGACTTGGTGGTCGTTTCGGTGAGAGAAATTGACGAGAAGCGCGCGAGAACAGGGCTTTCCTTCACAAAGGGCGCGTCACGGAGCACAATAAAACCACCTACCAAAATGACGAGTCCTACCAGCACCCCGATTGCACTCTTGCGAAGCATGCCCCGCTCCCGTTCAAACACTGCCACCAGTATTGCCGCGACAACCGCGCCGACAATGAGCCCCAACATCGCCCCACGTGTTGCGGTGTGGTAGAGCACAAATACATGAAGAAGGACGATTAGTCCATACACACTCAAACGAACCTGTTCAGCGGTAGTAGTGAAACTCTCACGCACCATGAAGAATGTGGCGAGGAAAATATTGAAGAGGGCATACGTACCCATGTATGCCGCATTGCCAAGCGTGCCGTTCACGCGTGTGCCATCCTGCACCACGGCGAGTACCCCCGCCCATTGGAGCACGCCGCAATGAAATATGCGAATACGTGGAAGTAAGTCACGACACCCTCCATACGCTCGAAATTCGACCAAAAACTTTTTGTCGGGTTCTCACCGAAAATTGCGGCAAGCGTGATGATGCCGACGAACGCGGCGAGAGCGCCGAGGAGATAACTTTTCTTAGGACGATACGCGGGGTCAATAGCCGCGAGCACAACCCACCCGGCAAACATAATCTCGACCACGATACGAAACGCAAAATTTTTCCCAACGATATAGGGGAAGAATGTTGTCTGGCCAAGAACAATGAACGCGATAAACGGCACAATGGCAAACGTCAGAAACATAACCCCCTGCGCCAACATTTTTGAAGTGTTCATCCCGTTAGAGACAGGAGATAAAATCTCCGTGCCTAAATTATATCTAGCTGCTAATTATTAAACATTATAACGCGTCCTGTTAATACCACAACCATAACACTTGTGTCTCTAACAGGATTCATGATACTCAAAACTATAGCATAAAACCCAACCTAAGTTAAAGCACTTCTGAAAAGAACAAATCCTTGCTCCTCTTCCTTCTTTACGCTACGATGTAGATTAATCGATCCACGACATGAAAAAAGCACTTATCACTGGCATTACCGGCCAAGACGGCTCCTATCTCGCCGAGCTCCTCCTTGAGAAAGGGTACGAGGTGCATGGGATCATACGGCGTTCAAGCACGTTTAACACCTCTCGTATTGACCACATATATCAAGACGAGCATTCCGCAAACGGCAAACTGCATTTACATTATGGCGACCTTTCCGACGGAAGTAATTTGAATCGTATTCTCGAAAAAGTACTTCCGGATGAAATTTATCATCTCGGCGCACAAAGCCATGTCCGTGTAAGTTTTGATATGCCCGAATATACGGGCGACGTTACCGGAATTGGGACACTTCGTATTCTTGATGCCATACGGGATGCCGGTATTAAAACAAAGTTTTATCAAGCATCATCAAGCGAAATGTTCGGGAAAGCACTTGAGATCCCTCTCAAGGAAACAACCCCTTTCTACCCCCGCTCTCCCTACGGCGTCGCAAAAGTATATGCGTACTGGATAACAAAGAACTATCGTGAGTCCTACGGCATGTTCGCCGCAAACGGCATCCTTTTTAATCACGAGTCACCCCGACGTGGCGAGACTTTTGTAACACGAAAGATCACCCGCGGGCTTGCGCGCATCAAACTTGGAAAAGATGAACGGCTCTATCTCGGAAACCTCGATGCAAAACGAGATTGGGGTTATGCGAAAGATTTTGTCTACGGCATGTGGCTCATGCTTCAACATGACGAACCGGATGATTTTGTCCTCGCGACAAATGAAGCACACAGCGTACGCGAGTTCGTGGAAGAAACAGGTAAGCACTTAGGGTTTGATATTGTTTGGCAAGGAACCGGTGTAGGCGAAAAAGGGGTCGATAAAAAAACCGGAAAGACAATCGTAGAAATTGACCCGAAATATTTCAGGCCCGCAGAGGTCGACATCCTCTTAGGGGATTATTCAAAAGCGAAAAAAGCGTTTGGATGGGAACCAAAAACAAGATTCAAGGAGCTGGTAAAATTGATGACTGAAGCGGATTTAAAAAATGAACAAAAATTCTAAAATTTATGTTGCGGGACACCGCGGGCTTGTAGGGTCGGCGATTGTTTGTGCACTCCAAAGAGGTGGCTTCAATAACCTTGTCCTCAGAACACGACAGGAACTCGATCTTACCGACCAACATGCCGTTGCAAAGTTTTTTGAACAAGAGCGCCCTGAGTATGTATTTCTCGCCGCGGCAAAAGTAGGCGGGATTATGGCAAACAAAACCTTCCCTGCTGAATTTATTTATGAAAACCTCGCTATCCAAACAAACATCATTCATAACGCATACATGCACAAAACAAAAAAATTGCTCTTTTTGGGAAGTTCTTGTATTTATCCACGACTCGCACTCCAACCCATAAAGGAAGAATATCTCATGGATGGAAAGCTTGAACCGACGAATGAGGCATATGCCGTCGCAAAGATTGCGGGAATCACTATGTGCCAGTCTTACAACAAGCAATACGGCACGAATTTCATTTCTGTCATGCCGACGAACCTTTATGGTCCGAATGACAACTTCGATACAGAAAAAGCTCATGTTCTCCCCGCCCTCATGAGAAGATTTCACGAAGCAAAAAACGAAAGGAGGGAAGAAGTAGTTGTCTTTGGAACGGGAAAAGCAAAGCGGGAATTTCTCCATACCGACGACATCGCCGATGCTTGTGTTTTTCTTATGAACACCTACAGTAAATCTGATATTGTAAATATTGGCACCGGAAAAGACGTTTCAATCAAGGCACTCGCACTGATGATCAAAAAGGTTGTCGGCTTCAAAGGGAAAATTGCGTGGGACGCAACAAAGCCCGACGGGACACCGAGGAAACTTCTCAATGTCAGCAAGCTTCACACACTTGGATGGAAACACTCAACTCCTCTTGACGACGGTATCGCATCAACCTACAAATGGTTCAAAGAAAATTATAAGTGACCTATAAAACCCTCCGCTATATCGCGAACATCCTTTTATAACGATCATTCCACAAACTCTTTCTCCATATCGGTGTTGATCTTTTTGAGCACGTCTTCCTTACGGGCAACATCGACAAGGTCATTCTCGATAATGAATTTTGCAACCGCGAACCCCGCAAGGTTCTGACCAGCAATATTCCAATGACCATTAATCTTCCAATGAAGAGGTTTTACCTTTGAGTATTTTTCAAAAAGCGGTCCGAGATCAAGATACGATATTCCCTCCTTCTTAAGGAAGGGCAGTAATCTTTCATCTTCGCCGGGCACAAGCACGAACAAGAGCTTTGCCTTCTTTTCTTTCGCCAATTTCTTGAACTCTAAAATATTACCGAGGTGTTTTTCGTAATCCGTGTTGGAGCTCGCAACAACAACCCTTTTTTCGTGCGCAATCAAATCCATTTTTTCAAGTATTGATTGCGGAAAGATGGAGAGTATCGCTCTGCGGATATCTTTTTTTACAAAATTATAGAGGACTGAATGATTAGAGAGGAAGCACCTGACTCTTTGTATGGTCGGGTAAGCAGGAGGTTCTGTCGTGCACATTGCGTCGAAACGAGCATATTTTTCTTGTGCCTGTTCTTCCGTCACGCCGCCCTTGGCGAGATTTGGAACCAGATATCCATTGTACACCGTATTGATGGGGAAATTAGCGTCCTCGTCAATGTCATTGCCCGAAAAATGTTCCACAATGATAAGTTCCGGCGCCGGCAGGCGCGCAAGGTTTCGTGATGTTTTTATAAACTCCTGTTTTGTGCCATAACCTCCCGTTACTCCACATTTGACTGTTCGTATTCCAAGAAGCGCCTGCACTCTCGTCCCCCACATTTCTTCAAAAGGACTGAACCCCCACGTCAAACTATCGCCAGCCATATAGAGATAAGGAGTTTCACCGGCATAATCAGTATCAAAACAACCGAGATTATTCGACCAAACAGGATATGAAGAATCTTCAAAAAAATGAGTTGTCGTTGCGGCATTTGGGGCAATATCATGTCCAATCTCAATATCTTTTGCGAAATACGAACGAGGGTAGAGCTGTTTACTGATCACATATTTATAGCGAGAAAAATAAAGAGTTGTATCAACGGCAACAAGCGTTATAATTACGCTTACCATTGAAAGAGCGATGTTCGCTTTGTTGTTTTTAATCCAGTTCATTGAATTTGAGTTTGAATGTTCCTTGCGCAAACTTTGGCTGATCTTTTTTATCAAAAAGAATATTTCCGATGATCAAGTAATCCATTTCAGTCGACATGAAACACAGGTATGCGTCTTCCGGCGTACAAACAATCGGCTCATTTCTCACATTAAAGCTTGTGTTTATCATAACACCATAACCGGTTTTTTTCTTAAAAAAGGAAAT
>Ga0075890_136_pt1 | contig 7594 bp, 7 predicted proteins | sample RifGroA1_FD_68313 | JGI IMG/M metagenome (GOLD analysis project Ga0075890, IMG submission 68313) | Parcubacteria bacterium GW2011_GWA1_47_8
ACTGAAGGAAGGTTAGTATCACTTCCGCCAGTGGTATAAAAATTCAAGATGGTTCCATATACTACGCCTTGGGAGTTCTCCGCGACTGCGCGATAATAGTATGTGGTATTTTGCGCGAGAACGGAGATAAGTGCACTGAAGTTCCCTGCGCTCGACCCTTGATTGTTATGTGCGGTACTATTACCGAGGTTTTGCGAAGTGCCCCATTCGAACCAGCGCGTCGTGTCATTCGTATTGTTGGGGTTCGCGTATCCATTCAAAACAGCCGAGGAAGCGGTGACAGAAGTCGGACTTAGCGTCGTAACAGACGGTGCATTGACGTTTTGGCTTGCGAAAGCAACGCGATAGTATACAATGACCGACCCTTGCGTCGACCACCCCGGACCGATATCGCCGAGCCGCAAACCATTTGTGCTAAAAAGCTCACTTCCCGACTGTCCGAATAAGAGCGGGGTAGATCCACCGACGCTTTGATTGGCGCGCCACAACACCCCGCCAGAAACAAAAGCAAGTGATTGAGGAGAAGTTAAAGTGACAGTTATTGTTCCACTTGATGTTGGTGCATTGTCGGCCATTACGGATGCCGTAAAAGAATGACTTGTGCCGCTTCCTGTATTCTGCGGCGTCAAACGCACACGCACATTAGTAGCCGTTTCCGAGCTTGTATTGTGATAATAGATAGAAAAAGAGATTGCATCACCTGGATTTGCAGATACCGAAGTCTTCCAGCATGTGGTGCAACTAATTCCGCTTGCCGTCGTGTTCATCACCTCGAACATGGGAATATCCTCCACCCCAGTGTTAAGCGCCGCGGCGTACGAGAATACAGGCACAACCAAAAAAGTGATTGCCATAAGAACCCCGCCCAATTTTTGTAGTATATTTTTCATAGTTTTTATTTCCATAGTTATAACGACCATAATGCATCTTTAAATCCTCGATCAAACCAATCAAAGACTTAAAAATACGGACATGGCGCGCAAAAAAATGATCTACCCACCATGTCCAAAACTAAAAATTATAAAGTACTATTGCGCCGGAAATGGCAGGGGTCTTACGCGACCACCTTGTGCCGCAGGAGGGGCTGCGGCGGCGGCAGACCCGGGACGGGCGGCTCCTCCTACAATCGCTCCAGCGCCGAGTACTCCGACCCATCTTCCTGTTTCCCCCGCCACCTCTTCGCCAGCCCAGCCTGCGCCAATTCCGTTTGATGCGAGGATCGGAACACCCTTTGGGCAATGAACCGTCGTAGTGGGAGCCGATGACGACGCTACCTCTGCCTGTGCCTCTGCCTGTGCCACCTGCCCCTTTGGTGCCACCGGTGCCGCCTCCAGACAATATGGATTTCCCCTTGAATCAAAAGCTGGCGTGCAATCCTTCGGCCATGTGTTTGATGGTGGGATCACCTGCGCCTGATTTTTTGTTTCATCAATAGGCGGTGGTGGTGCCGTCTTCGTTACCGGCTTCTCCATTTTTTTCTGCGCCAGCAACTTATTTTTGTTACCCTCAGCCGCCAACAAGGCCTTCCTTGCATCTGCTTCGGCCTTTCTGGCCTTGACTTCCGCATCTCTTGCCTTCTTTGCCGCCAATCTTTCCATACTGACTTGCCCTTCGGCAGTCTTTTTTTCTTTTGCCTTCTGTTTTACTTCTTCTTTTGCGGTGTCTGCTTCCTTACGAAACTCATCTCTCTCCTTTTGGAGAGTTATTACGTAACTCCACATCACCGCTACAAGAACAAGCAGTACAAAAATAGCAGACCTTTTCCACCAAGGTCTTTCCTTGGTCTCAACTGTTTTGTTGGGCATACACTCTCTCTCCTTTGTTGGTTGTCAAATAGGCACGATGGTGCATTGTGCCCCAATAATTCATCTTTTTTAATTATATCATGCAACAGAAAAAAGTCAATGCTTTCGCATTGACTTTTTTACGGGGTATTTCCCCTTCAAAAAACACTTTTATCTGTTGTTTTTTAGTCTGTTTTCGTCCTCATCAATATCCCCATCTTCGATTACCACTTGTTCCTCTTTACGCGCCGAGGTTTTTTCAAAAATAACGCGTCCGATGAGTATCATCGCGAGAACTGCAACAAAAAGCGCAATCCATCCCACGAGCGTATTCGGGAAAAAACTGTCTCCCGCACCAAAAACAAGCGCGCTCACGCCGAGGTTTGGAGCCCCGCCACTCGTCGAAAACCCAAAGGTGTTCGAAGGCGCGGTAACGCACGGATTTCCTGTTGTTGCAACTGCGGTCTTTGACGCTTGTGAGGTTTTCGCCGCGGAAGTGCTTTTAGCTGGAGTCACACTCGAGATAGCATTTGCTCCTTGCGTAGGGTACACGACGGGCGCGATAGTAGGCGCAGGATAGACGGGAATATAATTCTGCGGCGCCCCTTTGGTAGTGAACGAAAGGATTTGCGACCCGACTCGCTGTCCGCCTTCGGTGCTTACCGCCTGAAAGTAATAGATTGTTCCCGGACGCAAATTATTGATATCACCCGAAAAAGAACCTTGCTTCCAAATGGTGGTGAATCCAGCACGCTGTCCGAGATTGGGAGTTTCTCCCCACTCGAACCATACCATCCGCGAGTCATCTGCTTGCTCGAGACGACCGACAAGGATTGCGCTTGTTTCGGTGATACGGGTGACCGTAGGATACGCGAGTATCGTCATCGCCAAAGAAACCGTAGGAATGGCTGACACCGCAAGCACAAAAAACCCAAGGGAAACCGACACCAAACGACGTGAAATAATGATTTTTTTCATAAGTTTAAATGATACTACAGTTTAATAAAAATGTCAATAGGGAAAAGAAAAGCGGCGAGCTCAAAAGCTCGCCGCATGAAACTACATATTTATCGTTTTATTGTCCTGTGGGAACCGGACACCTCACGGGTGCACCAGGATAATGACCAAATAAAACATCCTGTTCGTATCTACTGTACCTACTTAGGTACTGGTGATTGTAATTATATCCGTATCCACTATGCCCATCGTAGGCATAGCAAACGCTCGATTGCGGATTCTGATAGCAGTAATCCACAATCGCCTGGGCGCAGTCCTGCGCCGCTTTTCGGTCGGCCATCCCTAAAAGGGTGGCCGCGTTGTTTCCTTTTGTTGCCGGCGGACAATTCGCCACACAGCGATATCTTGACCCCGTGGCACATCCTGCCACAAGAAAAAGAATGGTGAACAAAAACATAAACATAAAATTTTTCATTGCACACCTCCTTCTAAACCAAGCCCTTGTAAGGTTCACGAATCATAAACCACTAAATACATCTAAATAAAATTATAACAAACTAATATATTTTGTCAAGTGGCAATCTACGCCCAAAACGCTTACAATAATAGGCATAATTATGCTTCAGTTTAACGACACGGATAAAGACGACCAGTTTGCGGAGCTTCGCAAAAAAGAAGAGGAGGATTTTCTCCAGATCATGTCGAATAAATACGGCATCCCGTATATTGACTTGAACGCTATGCCAATCGATGTCGCCGCACTCGGGCTCGTCAAAGAATCCGACGCGCGCGCGGCACTCATCGGAGCGTTTGACCTTGCGGGGAAAAAGGTAAAGCTTGCAGTATTCTCCCCCATCCAAGAAGACACGAAGAAAATTATTGAGGAAATCACTGAACGAGGATACGTCCCCGAGCTCTACCTCGCCTCGCACGCAAGTCTTGAAAAAGTCTGGGCGCGCTATGAAGAAATCTCCGGTGCCACCAAAAGCGAAGCGGGTGTCCTCGATATCGGAAGCGAGAGCATGGACAACCTTGTCGGGCGTTTTAAAATCCTTGCGGATGTTGAAAAGGAACTCGAGAGCACGGTGACCGCAAAAGACGCGCGCTATATTTCAAAGATCTTCACCGTCGTTCTCGCGGGCGCGATTGGCATCCGTGCGTCCGACATTCATATCGAACCCGCCGAGGACATAGTGCATATTCGCTACCGCATCGACGGCGTGCTTCATGCAGTAGGAACGCTCCCCCAAAACATTTATCGTATGTTCAGCTCACGCTTGAAACTCCTTGCCGGCATGAAGCTTAACGTGGGAAGTGAGAGCCAGGATGGACGCTTCAGCATCAAGATTGCTGACATGGAAATAGAAATTCGCGTTTCAGTAATTCCCGGCGCGTACGGCGAAGGCGTGGTGATGCGTATCTTAAACCCCCAGTCCCTCAATGTGACCCTCGAGGACCTCGGCATGAGTCCCCGCCTCCTCGCAATCATGGAGCGGGAAATAACAAAACCGCACGGCATGATACTCAATACCGGACCTACGGGATCGGGAAAGACGACGACACTCTATTCGTTTTTGAAAAAAATCTATTCGTCCGAGATCAAGATGATGACCATCGAAGACCCTATCGAATACCATTTGAAGGGCGTGTCGCAGACGCAAGTCGAAACGGACAAAGGCTACACGTTCCTCGAAGGGCTCCGCGCGGCACTCCGTCAAGACCCTGACGTGATTATGGTGGGAGAAATCCGCGACAGCGAGACTGCAAAGATTGCCATCAATGCGGCGCTCACGGGACACATGGTGTTTTCAACCCTCCACACCAACACGGCGGCGGGAGCAATTCCCCGCCTGATTGATATCGGCGTCACGCCGAAAATTATCGGCTCGGCACTTACCGTCGCGCTCGCACAACGTCTCGCGCGCAAGCTTTGTGTATGCAAAAAAGAAGACGCTCCTTCGCCACGCGAAAAGAAAATCATCGACGAGGTTGCCGCACTCATCAAGGAAAAAGTAGGGACCGCGGTACAAACGGAAAAAGTATGGCGCGCCGCCCACTGCGATGTATGCAACAAAACCGGCTACAAAGGGCGTGTCGGTATTTTCGAAGCAATCCTTATGGATGCAGATATTGAAGCGCTCCTCAACGGTATTCCGAGTGAGCGTGAGATACGTCAGGTTGCAAAAAAGCAGGGTATCCTCAATATGCGCGAAGATGGGATCGAGAAAATACTCGCCGGAGCGACCTCTTTTGACGAAGTGGAACGCGTGGTAGACTTGGAGAAGGAATAGAGCAAAGAACAACTGACCACTGACACCGCTTCACGGACAATTGACCAAAAGAAAAGGCGGTGACAAAATAAGCACAAAAAAATCCGATACATAAACCCCATGTAATTCTCGGAACACGAGGAGCCGAGTTAGGAAGCAGTCTGAGGATAACCGTAGCGCTCTTCACACAAGGTGAAGTACCGCGGTGTCCTCGTCTACGACCATGTGAACCCCGAAGGGCCCAATTGCAAGAGGCTTATGTACAGGATCTTTTCACCCCCCCAGCTTTTTTCTTATAATAGGAGAGTAAACGAGCGTACGATGACCATTCAGCCATCGATAAAACAAGACTAGCACAGAAATATTTTTATGTCAAGCCACCCTTCCCCCGACGACGAAAACATCATCGATATCAAGGACTTTTCTTTTCTTGACCAAACCTTGCGACCGAGTCGTTTTGACGATTATATAGGGCAAGAAACGATAAAAAAGAACCTGAAAATACTGCTTCAGGCGGCAAAGGAGCGCGCGCACCCCCCCGAACACGTGCTGTTTTACGGACCTCCCGGTCTTGGAAAAACAACATTGGCGCATCTTATCGCAAACGAAATGGGCTGTCAAGTGAAGTCAACGTCCGGTCCTGCCATAGAAAAAGTGGGTGATCTGGCGTCTATTTTGACCAACCTCTCGCCGGGCGATGTACTTTTTATCGACGAGATCCACCGTTTGAATAAAATAATCGAGGAGGTGCTCTATCCCGCGATGGAATCCGGCGTGCTCGACATCATCATCGGCAAGGGGCCGTCCGCGCGCACGATACAGCTCGACCTGCCTCCGTTCACGATGATTGCCGCAACCACGCGCGTCGCGCTCATCTCGTCACCGCTCCGTTCGCGATTTTCGGGTGGCACATTTCGTCTAGAATTTTACACCGAAGACGAAATTGAAAAAATAGTGAAGCGCTCGGCAGGAATTCTCGGCATCGCGCTTAGCGACGATGCCGCCCGCGAAATCGCGCGCCGAAGCCGCGCGACACCGCGTACCGCAAACTACCTTCTAAAACGCGCGCGCGACTTTGCGCAGGTGCACAAAGGCGACCTTTCTTTGAAATTCGTCGCGGACGCACTCGCCCTCCTCGAGATCGACGAGATTGGTCTCACCGCACTCGACCGCAAGATATTGGAAGTCATCATTGAGAAGTTCGGCGGCGGACCCGTCGGACTCTCCACCATCGCCGCCGCACTTTCCGAAGAAGTTGCGACCATAGAAGAGGTAAACGAACCGTACCTCATGCAACTCGGGCTCCTCGAGCGCACACCGCGCGGCCGCGTCGCCACCCCGCGCGCGTATGAACATCTGGGGTTTGATATGCCAGAGGATCGACAGGAGCGCCTTTTATAAAAAGCTCGCAAAACCACCCCTGTGGGTATCCGCTTGCAATCTGTATGCATACATGGTATTTTTGAAATATGAGAAGGAGATTTTTTCGTTACCAAAAGAGCGTGTCCTAGGTCTAGTGCCCGCTCTTTTGGTTTTTATTTTTAATTAAGGAAGCTTCTTAATTTCTCGTGCTACAGAAAACACAAACTCAAGGTCTTTTTTTGAATAATCTTTTTCTATAACAGTAAGCGTTCCTATGTGGAGTTTATTTCTTAATTCCCTTACTTTATTCACTTTTTTAAAAATAGAATCAGTAATGATGCCATTTTCTTTACAAAGAGTGTTTATGTCTGCAAGATTTAATTTTGAAAATTTGATTTGTTCTACAGTTGTGACATCTTTACCAAGTACTATTTTCTCAGCATCACTAATTTGATAAATCTCTTTTTCTATTTTAAATCTTTTTGTTTCCCTTTTTAAGTCAACCTCTTTTACTTTCTTTTTCAAAAACCAAAGCAAAATAGCCTCTATAATCGATGCGGTATAAATTATTGTTGTTTTTCGAAAACTACTCTTAAGAACTGGGTTGTATTTGGGTGATTCAGATAAAAGAATTAATTCTGTGAGGTGGTCGAAGGCTATATCTAAGTTTTCTCTTAAAACATCGTCAGTAATAAATGGGAAATTTGACGCTTTAGGCATGGTACCAATATGTTGATAATTGTTGGCAATTATGCCCCCTTTAACATTTGCGCGAGTGATTTATAACCCTTTTCTTCAAGAAAATTACCGAGTTTTTTGTCTGAACGTACGCCAAGCTCAATACCGTACTTTTTTTCAATAGTACCTACTTTGGTGTCAAATCTTTTAGCGACAAATTGTCCTTTGGAGTTTTTTGTTCTCATAACTGCATGATACCAAAATATAAAATATTCTGCAATAAAACAGCTTGAGTGAGTAACCGTGCTGGTTTGTAGAGAGCCCGCAGAGAAAGAGGGACGATTGAGTTACGGCTAATCCCCTACGGCGCTAGAAAAGCACGCTTCGCTTCCAGCATAACCCCGCGCAATTTGCGCGGGGTTGTTGTCTCATCACCTAGAGAGATGGTCTGACCCCCTAATTTGAGACAACTACTTCGTGAATTTTAGATACACAAGTTAGTTGATAATTGGCCTCAAACTGCATCGGGCTCATGTAGCCGAT
>Ga0075890_130_pt1 | contig 7519 bp, 7 predicted proteins | sample RifGroA1_FD_68313 | JGI IMG/M metagenome (GOLD analysis project Ga0075890, IMG submission 68313) | Parcubacteria bacterium GW2011_GWA1_47_8
AACTCCATACCGATATCTTTCTTTGAGCGAAGTTCCTCGAATGTGTGTTGTCCTGTATATTGCCGGACACATTCAGTAACGATGCTTTCTAGCGTTTCAAACCAGTCCTCATTCTCGAATACTGCTATTTCTGGATAGATGATTCGAATGGGAAGATTGATTTTCAAGTCGACAGAGACGTTACCGCCGAGGCCTACATCGTTACTGTTTCCAGTATCCTTCTTTTCTGCATCGACCGTTGCCTTTTTTGTTCCCCCCGTTTCCGCACCTTCAACAAAAACCGCATAATTGAATGTTTGGACATAGAAGAACGTTGTCATATCATCTCTTGGCCAAAGCTCTGTCGTTTGGGTGCCGTCCTTGTTTTTCACAGGCTTCCACTCATTCCATCGAAATTCTTCGTACATTCGCTTGTAAAAGGGTGGAAATCCAAAGAAGTATATTCCAAGATAACCTTCCAGCCATCCTAGAAATCCGTCATGACAGGTCGCTTCAGTTCCTTTTTCAGTCTCAACGATTTTATAACGTGCAACTTCGCGTTCGTTGGTATGTTCCCCCGCTTGATTGTATTCATTTCGAGTTTCAGATATAAGCTTGCAGTCATATCCGCGTGCCGAGATGAGAGGGTGATCTACTGATTCCCCTCTCATAACAAATGTCCCTTGACCTTCCTTGAGGAATCCAAATAGCATTCCAGTATCAATCTTGGCGGTTGCCCAGATTGCAAGAACCACAAGGAAAGAGAGGGCAGAAAATACTACGAGTATCCATAACCAGTCTGATAATGTCATCGTGATTTCTCCTATAATGTTGAATATTTAGTTCTCAAAGAACGAGAACACCTATGTATATTAAAGCAGATTTGTATAAAAAAGTCAAGTTCACCCATGGCGGGTCGGCGGGGGAGGGGAGAGGGTGAAAAACGCAGTATTTGCAAGACTTTAATTTGCCAAGGGCATCCTTTGGAATTTAAATCCCTCGGATTTTGATTAACCTGTACCCCTACATGTATTTTACGCTATAGCGTAAAATACATGTAGGTGGTTTTTTGTTTTGGTTCACAAAATACGAAGTTTTACTCACGGAAAACTTATCCCGTATAAAGTGCTGGACAGGAGGCTCGAAATCCCAATCCTTACGGAATACACTTCTGAGACGCATGCCATTCTGAACTCAGTGGGCGTGGGGAGGCTCGAACTCCCAACCCTTGCGGGATACGCTTCTGAGACGTACGCGTATACCAGTTCCGCCACACGCCCACTCAATTCAGAAAATATAAAATAGCCCAATTCCGCCACACGCTCTCGTACGGTGCATTTTAGCACAGAGTTACCGATCCTGAAACAATAATCGACATGCTCACCCTAGCGAAGCATTGCGCAACACTCGATAGAGTAATCCCCAACATCCCCATACATGTATTCTACGCTATAGCGTATAATACATGTATGGGAAATTTAGAAAAAGAATCAAAGAAGAGGTCACAAAAAGGAGAAGTGCAAAAACTAATCCTCGAAACTGTTGCCGCCGCGGGAGTTTTGGGTGTTGCTCTCGTTGCACCGAATGTTCTCGGCGCACTTCGCAAGCTTGGCGTTGATGTGTCAGGAAGAAAAAAGGAAGTTGTTAATGCGTCTAGGAAGAATCTTGTTGCCACCGGAATACTTGAATACGATGCGCGGGGGTTGTTACGTCTTACGGAAAAAGGAAAGAAAAAACTTCGTTCCATCGAGCGTTGCGATTATCAGGTCCCTCGACCCAGCAAATGGGACAAGAGATGGAGAGTTCTTATCTTCGATATCAAAGAAGAAAGAAAATCATTGCGAGATAAGGTGCGACAGACGTTGGTTATGATTGGTTTCGTTCGCCTTCAGGATAGTGTGTGGGTGTATCCGTATGATTGTGAGGACATCATTACGCTTCTCAAGGCGGATTTTATGATAGGGAAGGAGGTTCTGTATCTTATTGTGGATCGGATAGAGTACGACCATCAGTTGAAAGATAGTTTTGGGTTGAGCAGGTAAGCTAAAAAATTTTTACGTTAATTTGCCCCCCTACATGCATTTTACGCTATAGCGTAAAATGCATGTAGGTGGTTTTTTGTTTTGGTTCACAAAATACAAAGTTTTACTCACGGCAAACTTATCTCGCATAGAGTGCTGAAGGGGAAACTCGAACCTCCTAACCCTTGCAGAATATATTTCTGAGATGTACGCGGATACCAATTTCGCCACATACTCCCGATTCCTAATAACCTATCCAAGATTTCATGTTGAGCTTGAGTAAGCTCTTAACTTTACTGCGGTCTCGTACCGCGTATTTTACCACAGGGTTGCCGAAGAATGTATCCGATATCACTATCGTGTGTTATTGTGCAGGGTAAGAGGCAAGCGTAAATAAGCCCTCATGCCCTTACCGCCGCACACTCATCAAGTTTGGTTGAAAAAGTTTGCGAAGTTCTGCGCGTGTCTTTTCTCCGACAACACCCCGCTCGTCTTTGATTCCGAATTTATACTGAAATGCATCGAGTGCCGCACGCGTGCACGGACCAAGAAGCCCCGAGAGCGGGCAGGCGTTGCGTGTATAGCCTGATGGGGGATAAAAACCTTTATCAATAAGTGCCGCTTGAAGCGCGAATACTTCAGCATTTGCCAAAGAAGTTTTCTTTACTGGCGTATTTCCTTCGTAGGGTAAAAGTGTGCTTCCATGCGACCCCGCGACGAGCGATGCTTCACCAAAAAAATCCGCAAGTCCCAGATATGTCTGAAATGCCAATTCCTTGAGTGCGAGTCGGCGGACATCGGGGGTTCGCAATTGCGGTTCGTAAATATACCCGTATTCGATAACCATACTCGCGGCATCGACAGAATTGCTGTTTCCTACTGCAATCAAATCTTGATCCTCGACGACCCCTTGGTCTTCTTTGGGAAGGCTTGAAACAGGGAACATGCGCGCAAGCCGCTTGAAAATATTTTTGGCAATCTCGGCAGTCGCTTGAGAATTCGAATACTGATACTCCGGAGTATAGATAGTAAATCCATTATGTTCGCCAGGGAGAGTCGGTTTTCGTGGAAAGCTATCGTTAAAATGAATATGTATGACCATGTCGATTTGGTGGTCGTTTGCCCACTTATTGATACCGAAGAGACGTAATGCGACATCGCTTTGCGCCGCATTGTGTGGAGCCTGCTTACTCATTTTGAAGACCTTTCCTTCTTCAATCAACCGCACCATCTCCATCTTTTGCGAACGTACAAACGCCTTTATCTCTTCATCCTTCGCAGTAAAATAATTTTGAAAATCAGGGTTCCAGCCATCTTTGCCTCTCGTCATTGCCACCTCGTAATGACCGTCCTCGACGAGATACCGCGCAAGGATGAGCGCAAGATCGGCGTTTAGGTCGCGTTCCTTGATATCCAAGTATTCCGCCCCACCGAAATTTGGCTCATGTCCGGGGACAAGGAGGATACGCAACTTTTTCTTGGTCTCTGGAACGGCTTTAAATGTAGTGCGTAATTGTGTTGCGGTGGTACTCTGTGTAAAGAACACCGATGCGGACATTGAGGAGGTTTTTTCGATGAACGTTACAACCTCTTTGCTGTTTCCCGCCAAAAAAGTTCCCATGGTAAGGAGCAGTATTGCGAACATCGTGGTACCAAAGAATTGCATCTGTTTAGTATATCATGCAGGGGACACATTATCCTGCAAAAAATTGTAAAATAAATAGAGTAGAGATATACTATAGTTTGAGGTACCATTCTCATAAACCTCACCCCTAAACAAACATATGGACGACAAAAAACCTGTAAAATTCGTTATTCCGACCATCATTATTATCGTTATTATTATTGGCGGATGGTACGCATCCACACGTCAGAAGAAAGAGGATATGGTCACCTCCATTTCAAAAGATGACCTTATCACCGTTACCGCCCCGCTTCCGAACGCTTCAGTTACGAGCCCACTCCCTATTTCCGGAGAAGCGCGCGGCACGTGGTACTTCGAGGCTTCGTTCCCGGTCAAGCTCTATGACGCAAACGGGAAATTATTGGGGAGTGTCGCGGCCACAACAGCGAGCGACTGGATGACTGAAAATTATATCCCGTTCACCGCACTGCTTACGTTCAAATCTCCCGCCACAGCGACCGGCACACTCGTACTCGAAAAAGATAATCCTTCCGGACTTCCCGAACACGCCAACGAGATTATCATTCCCGTCACTTTTTCTGTTGCCACAACAACGTTGATTAACACCGCCGCACCGCAGAACCGCACCGTAAAATTGTATTACTATGATGCTTCCAAAGACCGCGACAGCAAGGGTGTCGTACTTTGCTCGCGCCAAGGACTGGTCGCCGTAGAGCGTCGTATTCCCGCGACCATGACACCGCTCCAAGACGCGGTGAAGCTCCTCATTCAGGGCAAGCTCACCCCAGAAGAAAAAAGCGCAGGTATTTCGACCGAGTATCCTCTTTCGGGGCTCGTTCTTATGGGCGCAACGCGAAATGGCACTACTACGCTCACACTGGCATTCAGCGACCCCGAACATAAAACGAGTGGCGGCGTATGCCGTGCGAACGTGCTCTGGTATCAAATAGAGGCGACGGCAAAACAATTTCCCGGCATGCCTGAAATCAAGTTTGCTCCCAAAGAATTATTCCATCCATAAATTATCTGCGGGTTACCTCATTTCGAGATATACATCATCACAGTCGTAAGCGTTCAAACCAAGCTTATTAGGACCGTAAGAGACAACCGCGATGATATTACTTGAAATATAACCTGGGCAATTAGTATTTGGCGGAATGGGACGATTTTCCCCCGGATGATAATCTGGGTCAAAGACATAAGAAGTCCCCCATGGGTCAGTAGGAACTTTCATGTAAGGTCCGTTCCACCGATTAACCTCATCCGCCGTCCATTCACAAGGACTATCGACCACCCCTTCGACGGGGCGTGAAGTAACCCCCGCCTGCGCATCCTCGAGGTTCACTTCAGGGTTACTTGATTGAGAAGGGGGGCATCCGTTCGGCCATTTACCCGTATCGGATTCAAGGAGCGCTATTCCACTCCGCGCGCTACGGAGCTCTGATTTTGCCTTGGCTATTTTTGCTTTTTCACGCACGATACCAAAAGAAGCAAGCGCAATTGAGGAGAGGATGCCGATGATGGCGACCACAACGAGAATTTCTGTAAGGGTAAAACCTGATTTTTTCATGGTTAAAAATATACTAGGACAATCTTCTTATTGTATCATTATAGACCAGTCCCGCAATAGCAACCCGGGCAAACACCGTCAGATATCTGGCGGTGTTTTACGTTATCTGCACATGAAAATTCCAAAGTCCTGCGGCAACATTAACCAATTGATCGTCAAAACCATTCTTGTTACGGTAAATATCAGACACAGAGCGGAACCGCTTCATGCCACCGATGGCATGCTCAACAACAATGCGCGAGGATGAAATGAGGCGGTTCATCATCTTGTCGGCATCAGTGAGAAACCCTCCCCGCGGTTTCTTCTTTGGGATGAGCGTATTCGCGTGTTGTTTGTCGATTCCGACAAACCCGGTGTCGGCGAGAAGAGCGACACTGTCTGGAAGCCGTATCACCGCAAATTCTTTGTCGGATAGTTTCTTGTCATGCACTTTACCGTGTTTTGATGGCGTGAGCACAAGTATTCTTCTTTTACTGTCAGTAATTACCACATTCTTGCGCATGTGTCGTTTCTTCTTTTCAGCAGAGAAAGGAACTCTTCTTTGGTGACCCCCAAAAGTACCCGTACTAAACGATCATTTTTCAATATCTTGTCTATATCCATATGAGAAAACATTATGAGTAATGTTTTTATTATCTCATAATTCTTATTGTGGGACAAGGCTAATGCACTGTTGCCGATATCAATAATCTGGCAGATTGATGGTTGATTGGCACGCACCGCCCTATTGTGTTATGTTAGTAAATAGGTTGTTCTCATGTAATTGTCAATACACAAGGAGACATTCATCATGTATACATCAACGGGCAGATCCTCTGAAAGATACTGTGGTTATAATGGAGGATTCTCGATTACAGTGATCCCCAGAGCAAATAAGAAGCATCTTCCCAAGGGCATTAAGATAACGGAAAACATGATTATCGTCGAAAACGGAACTATCTATGAGGTCGCAGGTGGTGTTCAATTTTACGCCAACGGCAATAGCGACCCGTTTTACTACAGTATTTGTGACATAATAAGCGTAAAAGACAGTGAGGGTAATCTCTTGTGGAATAAAAAGCCTTACTGGTAAGCTCTCCTGCTCATCATTCCCCGCCGGGCATTCGTACCCCGGCGGTTTTTTTATACAATACTTTTCTTCTCGCGCAAAATAACGTACACTGTAGGGAATTATGGACATCAAACAATCTCTCGGGTTGATCTTCAAGGGTGAGCTTTTGGACGACGACGCGGCACGCGCGGCACGCGCCAACGACGCAAGCATCTTTGAAGTAATGCCCAAGCTTGTCGTGCGCCCCAAAGACGCCGATGACATCAAAGCCCTCGTGTGCTTTGTAACCGAACATCATCAAAAAGATCCGTCGCTATCTATCACCGCGCGCGCCGCAGGTACCGGCATGGCGGGGGGCGCGCTCACCGAGTCCATCGTCCTCGATGTCGGAAATTTGAATGCAATAAAAAAAGTAACCGGCGAATACGCAGTGCTCGAACCGGGTGTGTTTTTCCGCGATTTTGAAAAAACGACCCTCGCCATAAACCGCATCATGCCCACGTTTCCCGCGTCAAAAAACCTCTGCGCCGTAGGCGGCATGGTCGGTACCAACGCATCGGGAGAAAAGACGCTCACCTACGGAAGCACTGACCATTATGTACGGAACCTCAACGTCGTTCTCTCCGACGGGAACGAGTACTCTTTTGGTCCCATTTCAAAAGCCGAACTGGATGAGAAAATGAAACTTCAAACATTCGAAGGCGAAATCTATCGGAAAACATACGACCTTATTGAGAAGAACTATGATGCGATTCAGGCGACCCGACCACGGGTTTCAAAAAATTCCACCGGGTACGCGCTCTGGAAAGTGTGGGATCGTAAAACGTTTGACCTTACCAAACTTTTTGTCGGCTCCGAGGGGACACTCGGCATCACGACGGAAATCACCTTTGGACTTGTAGAGCCGGAAGCGGAATCAAAGCTTTTGGTTGTCTTCGTAAAAGACCTTGCGAAGCTTCCTGAAATTGTGAGCACCGTTCTCTCTCATAAGCCGGCAAGCTTCGAATCCTTTGACGACAATACGTTCAAATTTGCCGTTCGCTTTTTCCCTGACATCGTAAAGTCGATGAAAGCGGGTATCATCTCCTTGGGATGGAGCTTCCTTCCCGAATTTTTAATGGTTCTCACGGGGGGCGTTCCGAAGCTCATCCTCCTCGCGGAGTTTACCGGCAGAGATAAGCAAGACGTCGAAAACCGCGCAAGGGCGACCGAGCAAGATCTTGTGAAATTCGGATTGAAAATGCACCTCGCAA
>Ga0075890_143_pt1 | contig 7164 bp, 7 predicted proteins | sample RifGroA1_FD_68313 | JGI IMG/M metagenome (GOLD analysis project Ga0075890, IMG submission 68313) | Parcubacteria bacterium GW2011_GWA1_47_8
GAGCTTTCTGTTCGCTCGAGAACTTTCTTCTTGTTTTCATATACGTTCAGTATATCGTAAATTCCTTAGGCAGTTGTCTCATTTGTGGGGGTTGGACCATCTCGCTCTATACTCTTTTATTCATTCTCTCAATACTAATTTCGGCACGAGTATTTTTGAGCCGGTTGGTCTTGCTTTAGCACAAAAGAATTTCAAAATGGCTGTTTCTCAAGCTACAGCCGGAGACCAAATCAGTACAGGCGCGCAAGCTGAAATCCAGAAAATTATTGATAGTCTTATTACAGCAACAAGTTCACCAAACAAAAAAGAAGAAATCGAGAGAATACGAAAAGTTTGTCAAACAGGCGATATGATCAAGGTAAAGCCAACAAAAGTTGATCTAATGTTTGAATCAAAAGACGGTGGATATTTCTTGTTTGATATTAAAACTGCAAAACCAAACGCCGGAGGCTTTAAGGAATTTAAGCGTGCACTACTTGAGTGGGTTGCAGTTGTTTTGGCAAACAAACCTAACGCAGAGATAAATACTTTTATTGCAATTCCATATAATCCTTACGAACCGGAACCTTATACCCGATGGACAATGCGGGGAATGTTAGATTTAGAAAACGAGCTTAAAGTAGCAGACGAGTTTTGGGATTTCCTTGGCGGTAAAAATACCTACAAGAATTTACTCGACTGCTTTGAGAGGGTTGGCATTGAGTTGAGAGATGAAATTGATGCCTACTTTAAGCGCTTTAACAAGAAATAGTCCGCCCCGAATTTCGCCAAGAGAAAGCGGATGGAGCGATGGAGCAAGCGGAGGATTCCTCCCCGGACCCAGTATGAGAGAATCTACTGGGTTTTGTGTTTCAATAATGACGACAAAATTCAGTAGAATGTAGAGGTGAGGCTTAGCATTTCATTCCCAAACCCTGTCGGCCTTCGGGTAATTGGGGAATAAGGGAATAAGAAAATGGGGTCAGGAGCCTTTGTTTTATTCGGGGAAATATTGTCGAGCAAAGCTCGACTAAATCTGTGTGGTCACAAGTCACTAAGTATAATTTTTCGCTAAGCTCAAATTCTACGTAAGTGCTCGCGACCCCGGCTCGGCAATTTTTCTGCTAAAAAATTATGCCTGCGCCCTCACAAAAGCGAAAAAGACTGGAACTGTCCAGTCTTTTTGCATGCCCGCTTTTGTGACCCCACCGGGAATCTCCCTCGACTCATAATTTTTTCGCCAAAAAATTATGGTCTGGGCACCAGCTCGCAAAATTTTCTGCTGAAAATTTTATGCTCCGCTGTTCGATCCCCGGACGCAAGGCAAGCAGTTGCCTTGCTTAGGGTCACAAAATTTCGTGACCTCAATTTTGTGACCCTACCGGGAATCGAACCCGGATTTAAAGCTTGAGAAGCTTCCGTCCTAACCGTTAGACGATAGGGCCTTGCAAAACACTTGGAGGTAAACAACTGACGAGCAATAAAAAACCAAGTACACAACTGACAACTTACATCAAAAAAGTATAAATTTCAAGGACTCATCGAACTTACCATCCTGTCTCCCTCAACTCCCTATTCTAAATTCAATATCCCACATTCACCTCCCCCTACCCTTTCGCCTTCCATTCCTCCTCTTGGCGGACGAGGAGGGTGCCCGCGTGCTCGGGGTTCGCCATGACCTCCTCCACCGCGCGCTCCATGCGTATACTTTGTGAGCCTTTGATGAGCACGATATCTCCTTCTCCGAGAATATTTTCGAGAGACTTCCCCGCTTCGTGCGCATTGTCGAACTGCAGGATATTCTTTTCGCTGATCTTCCCCGCGAGTGCCCCTTCGGCGATATATTTCGCGCGCGGTCCAACCGCAAAGATGCAGTCCGCGACGTTGCCCGCATGCTCACCAAGTGTCTTGTGTTCTTCTACGGTGAGTTTACCGAGCTCGAGCATGTCGCCCAATACCGCAATCTTTTTTCCCGTTGCTTTTATCTTGCTTAGTGCCTCCACCGCCGCCATAGCGGCGACAGGCGAAGAATTATAGGTGTCATCGAGGATTGTTGATCCTTTAATTCCCGGAATAATCCGCACGCGTCCGGGGGGCGTTTTGTGTTCGGAGAGTGCGCCGACCATGTCGACAATATTGAGTTTGAGATACACGCCGAGCGCGAGCGCAGCGAGTGCGCTATACACCGATTGCACGCCGATTACACCCGAAAGCGTCACGGGAAATACGTTGCCGTCGTACTCAAGTTTGAACGTCATGCCGAGTGGTTTGCCCTTACTGTACATAATGCGCACGTTCGAACCGCGAAACATCGCCTCGGGAGAAAGCCCATAGGTGAGGGACTTTGCCTTAGTCTTGCTCCGCAAGGCAAGGACTTTTTCGTCGTCTGCGTTGACGATGAGGAGCCCCGCGGGCGAAAGCGCCTTGACGAGTTTTGCTTTTTCTTCAAAAAGTTCTTCGGGCGATTTGAAAAATTCAACATGTACCGGGGCCGTGCCGAACCGCGTCACAATAGCGATGTCGGGGTGCATCCACTCTGTCACCTGCTCGATATCCCCCGGATTGTCGGCGCCTACTTCAAGCACAAGCCACTTAGGATAGTGTTCACGGGTAATCACGAGTGCGAGTCCGCGGATAATATTCTGAACCCACAGAAACGGGTTCGCCCATGCATTATCGAGACCGAGCACAGTGAGTGGAACACCGAGCTTGCCATTGAAACTCTTGGTGCTCTTGCGCGCAACCAAAACTTTTTCGACGACGGCGAAAACGGCATCTTTGGTCGACGTCTTGCCCACGGTTCCCGTGATGGCAATAATCTTGGGCTTGTATTTGAGAAGAGTCAATCGCGCTTCCGCCCGCAGTATGGTTATAACAATATTTCTTAAAAATGCTTTCATCCCGTTAGAGACAGGTCGCGGTCATCCGCGTTCTCTGTGTAATAATTATCTTATAATTTATCTGTTCGACGTTATAACATTCATCCTCTCAAAAGCGACCGCGGCCTCTAACGGGATTCATAATGGTGCTTAAAGCTACCGGTCGGGCGGTATCTCATAATAGTTTATCAAAAATTTCACGATTTGCATAAACGGCCCCGAAAGCGTGTGCGAAGCATACCGTTCACTGCGCGGATTCTTCACCATGAGCAAAACAATAAACTTTGGGTCATACGAAGGGAAATAGCCCACAAAGGTGTGCAGGTAATCATCCGTGGAGTATTTCCCGTCTTTACCCACCTGCTGAGCCGTACCTGTCTTGATTGCGATGTTATAATGCTCCATCTTGAGCGTACCTTCAAGGAGCGCTGTGTCCATCGCGACGGTCAACATACGGGAGACCTCGGCAGATGTTTCTTTTTTTATCACGCGCCGTTCGCTCCCCGGTACGAAATCCGTCGTGACTCCAAAACCGTATTCCGTCTGCTTAACAACATGTGGCATCACCAACACCCCGCCGTTTGCCACCGCGGCAATCGCACGAATCGTTGCGATGGGCGTGAGCGCGATACCTTGCCCAAAGGACGCCGTTGCATAGTCGAGGTCACGCGGGCTTGAAAGATTTCCCGTCTTCCCTACCGCTTCGTTGGGCAGATCAATCCCTGTTTCTTCGCTAAGTCCAAATGCGTTGAAATACGCACGAAATCGATCGTGTCCGAGACGCCCCGCAACAAACGTACTTCCCATATTGAGCGATTGATTCAAAACTTCCTGCATCGAAACAACTCCGCGCGCCTTGCCGTCAAAGTTACTGATGCGTTTGGTATTGAGAATAATCGATCCCGTATCGTCATACGTTGTTTTTGCGGTTATTACTCCTGCATCGATCCCCGCCGACAAGGTAAGCGTTTTGATAATCGACCCCATCTCGTACGTTCCCTCGACCAAAGGGTTTGAAAATGTCGCCGGATTCTTTTCTTTTGAAAAATTATTTGGGTCGAACGATGGCACCCCAGTCATCGCATAAATTTCACCATTTTTGGGATTCATAATGATACCCATCGCTCCGGCCGCATTGTATTTCTTGAGTACATCGTCAGTAAGTGTCCGTTCGAGAAATTCCTCAACAGAAGGCTCTATGCTCGTTACCAAGTCCCCTTCGCGCGTGCGGTTCAAGACGATTGCCTGTCCCGCCTTGAGGAATAAATCTGCAAAGAAACTCGACGAGGAATCGCTCCCCGTACGCACCAAGAGGTCGTTGTAGTAACGTTCAAGGCCGTATTGTCCGCGCAATTCATCCCCTTGAAACCCCACAAAGCCGAGCACTTGCGCCGCCGTCCTACCGCCGGGATATAACCTCTTTTTGTCTTTCTTTATAATCACGCCTTTTTCGCGAAGCGCTTGAATCCCCATAACGACATCTTCTGGCACGTGTTTTGCAATCTCCGTATAACGACTATTTTTGAGCGACGCTTTGGCAATAAAATCCCCTCGGTCAAATCCCCCCCGTGGCACGATCTTGTCCGCGAGCTTCACGGGGTCACCAATCTGCGATGGGTCGAGCGCGAGAGTATAATCAGTGGTCATGGTTGCGGCGGAAATCTTACGTCCTGACTTTTCTGTAAAAAAAATCGTTCCACGCTCAAGCGTCACGCCCGACGAAATGCTGTATTGATTTTCCACCTTCTCCCGATACTCCGCCCCTTTCACAATCTGAAGATACCCAAGTTTTCCTACCAGTATAAACGTAAAAATCAACATCGAAATGTTGATAAGCCAAATATTCGTGAGGGGCACTTTTTTCATGGTCTACTACTGCGTCATTGAAAATGTAGCGGCTTGGTTCCCTGTAAACTTTGCCGTGACTTCACGGAACCCAAGCTCTTGTGCATGCGCAAGGGTGATTGTTTTGCTCCGCTCCATGTATTCAATTTCGACCATACTCACCTTGGCTGCCAACTCATGCGTCGCACGGCTTAGGCGATCACGTTCGACGACGCTCACGGTGAGAGAAAACATTGCATACATATAAAATAAGATGCACGCAAGAAGCGATATTGAGAATATCCAAAAAAGCTTGCGTTCAATATTACTAAAATCTAGTACTTTGGTAGTCATAAAATTGTTTTTGCAATGATGCGTAACTTTGCACTGCGTGACTTTGGATTTGCGGTGACCTCGACCGGGGACGGCACGATGGGTTTCTTGGTGATAAGCGTATGTCCTTCCGCCATTCGCGCTTTAAAGAAAGCTTTCACAATACGGTCTTCGAGACTATGGAATGAAATGATCGCCATACGTCCGCCAGGGGCGAGCCGTGCAAACCCTTTAATGAGGCCTTCCCGCAAAGCACCGAGTTCGTCGTTTACCGCAATACGGAGTGCCTGAAACGTCTTGGTTGCGGGGTGAATTTTTCCGAACCGTGCGAACCCCGGATATGCTCCGCGCACAATCTCCGTCCGCGATGCTTTCTTCTGCCCATTCGTTCACGATTTCGCGCGCAGTGAGGTCACCCCCTTGCGGCTCGGGACGAAAGGTCATGAGGAGCGGCTCGCTTTTCTTGAATGAGAACCCTCTCCCTTTTTCCTCGAGCTGAAGATTTGAAAGACCTATGTCGAAAAGTATCTTGTCCACCGTGGAACACCCTGCCGCATCCAATACTTCGTCCAGCTTGCGAAAATTCCCTTCGTGGAAAACTTTTGTACACGAGTACGGGGCGAGGCGTTTCTCGGCAACAGTAAGTGCATGTGCATCTTCATCAGTACCGATATATATGCCATGCTCGCCAATCCTTTTCAGTATCTCCTCGCTGTGACCTCCTAGTCCCACCGTCCCCTCGAACACACGCTCTCCGGGGTGGAAATCGAGACCATCAATCGATTCTTTCAAAAGAACGGGGATATGCTCCGACCTAATTTTCTTGAGTGTATTCACAATTAGAAAATGGAAGTGCCTACGGGGGCCGGCATACGAATCAGAGAACTCCGATCTCGCCCAATTTCTCTGCGAGCGCATCCGCTTGTTTCTCGATGCGACCTTTATAGGTGCTCCAGACTTTTTCATTCCAGAGCTCTACGCGATCGTGTACACCGATGACGGCGACATGCGAATCGAGTCCTGCAAAGTCCTTGAGAAAATCCGGAACCAAAATACGACCGATAGAATCGATGTCGCTCTCTACCGCACCCGCAAGCATGAAGCGTCCGAAACCGCGCGTATCCGCCTGACCCATGGGAAGCAATGCGAGTTTCTCCGTGACCTTCTGCCATGTTTTCAAAGGATACACAAAGAGACAGTTGTCCAAGCCATGAGTCACCACGACTTTTTTGCCGAGCTCTTTGCGAAACTTCGCCGGGAGTGCGATGCGTTTTTTTACATCAAGCGTGTGAATGTATTCTCCGATGAGCATAGAAGTAGGCGGGCAACCAGTGGGGCAAAAATGGTATTTACCACTTCATCCCACCTGAGTACAATTATATAGCACTTTTTCCCACTTTACAAATAAAGTTATCCACAGTTCGCCACGCCTCTCAAAAACAAAAAACCCTCGCATTGCGAGGGTTTTTTGTTTTTGAGTTCATAACGTCTACTCCACATTCACCACCGTGCATGACACGATCCCCGATGGAGTTTCGTAGGAAAATTTGTCTCCTTTTGATTTGCCGATGAGAGCCTCTCCGAGAGGTGACTTATTGGAAATTTTTCCTTCTTTCGTATTTGATTCTTCCGAACCGACGATTTGATAGCGACGTTCAGATTTTTCATCTACTTTTTTAATGGAAACCGTTGAACCAATACCGATGACACCGCCTTTGTGCTTCTCGGTAATCACCGCCGATTTGAGCATAAGTTCAAGCTTCACAATACGATCTTCAGTTTCTGCTTGATCCTGGCGCGCCTCATGATACTCGGCGTTTTCCGAGAGGTCACCCAAAGACTTTGCAAACTCAAGGCTTTCCGCAATTTCCTTGCGACGTACGCTCTTGAGATGATCGAGCTCCTTTTGAAGCTCATCGAACTTCTCTTTACTTAAATATTCTTTTTCTTCAGACATAGGGGTAATCTTAGGCGCTTTTGCCTTAAAAGTCAATGCGGTTATGCAATACAGGGGTGCGCCTGCGGCGCACCCCTGTATTTCCCCATCATTTGTCAGCCGTCAATTATTCCCCACCATCGCCCCCACCTGTCGCATTGTCGCGGGGCCAAAGAACCCCGTACCGCGGGAGAGTCCCACAGGAGTGAGTAT
>Ga0075890_135_pt1 | contig 6622 bp, 9 predicted proteins | sample RifGroA1_FD_68313 | JGI IMG/M metagenome (GOLD analysis project Ga0075890, IMG submission 68313) | Parcubacteria bacterium GW2011_GWA1_47_8
GAACGTCGAACTCGAGCTCAAGGAGAAACAGGCGCTCATTGCCGAGCTCAAAACGCTCCTTGCGAGCGAGAAAAAAATTCTTGCGGTGGTCAAAAGGAACTTGGTGAAGTAAAGGAAAAATACGGCGATGCGCGCAAGAGCCGCGTGGTCAAGCATGGTGCGCAATCGATTTCGGTCGAGGACATGATTCCCGACGAAGAATCCATTTTGGTATTTACCAAAGGCGGTTATATCAAGCGTACCAATCCGAGCGAGTATCGTCAGCAAAATCGCGGCGGCGTCGGCGTGGTGGACCTCAACACCAAAGATGAGGATTTCATCACGCTCTTTTTGTCGGCGCGCACACACAGCGACACGTTGTTCTTTTCAGATCGGGGGAAGGCGTACCAGATCAAGATGTACGAGATCCCCGAAGGCAAGCGTGCGACGCGTGGCAAGTCAATCATGAACTTTATCTCGCTTTCCGGCGAGGAAAAAGTGACGTCGGTCTTGGCGATGCCAAAGACGACCAAGGATGCGAAAATGTCGCTCTTTATGGTCACTAAATATGGCACAGTAAAGAAAGTATCCGCGGACAGTTTCAAAGACGTGCGCAAGAGCGGCATCATCGCGCTTCGTCTCGATCAAGGAGATGAATTACTCTCGACACTTCTGGTGGGGAAGGGCGATGATATTATTTTGACAAGCGCAAAAGGGCAGGCGATCCGTTTCAAAGAATCCGATGTGCGCGAAATGGGTCGTACAGCGGGCGGGGTGCGCGGGATGAAGCTTCGCACGGGGGATTTCATCGTCAGCGCGGATTTGCTCTGCAAGGACGCCGAGAATCCGGAGCTCCTCGTCATGAGCGCAAATGGGTACGGCAAGCGCACACCCATGAAAGAATATAAGATACAAAAGCGCGGCGGATCGGGTATTAAGACGGCAAAGGTGACGCCAAAGATTGGCGCGCTCATTGTGGCAAAGGTGGTTACCCCCGCGTACAAGGAAATCGTTTCCATATCAAAGAAAAGCCAGGTGATTCGCATCGCGATAGAGGATGTGCCATCGCTCGGCCGCGATACGCAGGGCGTGCGCATTATGAAGCTTCGCGAGGGGGACATGATTGCATCGCTGACGTGTTTGTAGGGGGAGGCTGAATATAGAAAATAGAATATGGAATGTGGAATAGTGTCCGAGAAAAATCCGCCGAAAGGCGGATTTTTCTGTATTATTCTATATTCTACATTCCAAATTCCATATTCTGCCATTTTGTTGTTGCATCACTGTCTACTGCGCGGTACAATAGAGTTACCTATGAAATTTGAATAAGGAGTACTCCACGTGCATTGTTCTAAATTCCATATTCCATATCCCATATTTTATTCCATGGACCTCCCAAATTTTACCGACCCTGAAACAAACGTGCGCGAACTTGGCATTTATGAGGGGATGCGTATTGCGGATCTCGGCGCGGGTGTCGGTGCGTATATGATACCGCTCGCACGGCGCGTGGGGGCGACTGGTCGCGTGTATGCGGTGGAAGTACAAAAAGAATTTCTTGCTAACATAAAATCTGCTGCAGACAAAGAAGGTCTTTCAAATGTTGAAGTGTTGTGGGGTGATATCGAGCACCTCGGCGGCACCACAATACAAGACGCAAGCATTGACGCAGTGGTTATTTCCAATGTGCTCTTTCAGGCAGAGGACAAGCCGGGGCTCCTTGGTGAAGCGAAACGAATTTTGAAATCGGGGGGCAAACTGCTCCTTGTCGACTGGAAGGAGTCTTTCGGCAATGTGGGTCCGACAAAAGACGCGGTCGTTTCGATTACCTCCGCGCGCACCTTGTGCGATCAAGCAGGATTTGTAGAGAAAAGGGAGTTTAGTGCCGGTGCGCATCACTATGGGATTGTCCTCTTTAAACCTTAATCATCATGGCACGTAAAAGTATTTTTCAATTTGTCGTTCTCGGTATCTTTGGAGTCATGATCCTTGTGGGAATGCTCGCTTTTTCCGGAAAGCTCCCATTCCTTGAGCGCGCGGAGGAAAATTATGGCACCGTGACCTTGTGGGGGACATTTCCACAGAGGGAGATGCAAACAGCTATCGACACGGCGCTCCAAGGTGAGAAACGCCTCACCGTCAAGTATGTCGAAAAGGACACGGACACGTTTGATGGCGACTTTGTGAATGCATTGGCTACGGGAAATGGTCCCGACCTCATCTTGCTCTCGGAAGATAAGATACTTTCTACGGTCGACAAGCTTATGCTCATGCCCTACACGTCGTATCCGGAGCGCACGTTCAAGGGTACTTTTGTCGAGGAGGGGGAGATGTTCCTGTTGCCCGAAGGCATTGCGGGGATTCCCTTTACTCTCGATCCACTCGTCATGTATTGGAATAGAGATATCTTTTCCAGTGCGTCGCTCCTCTCTCCTCCCAAGAAATGGACTGAATTTTATCCGCTTGCAGAGCGTATCGTGGCGCGTGACACGAGTGGTAATATTTCACGCAGTTTTGTTTCTTTTGGTGAATATAAAAATGTTACGCATGCGAAAGATATCATCTCACTCCTCATCATGCAGGCCGGTTCAAATATCGTCGAACGCGGGGCAGAAGGGAAGTACAAATCAACACTTACGCAGGCAGTAGGGGTTCCAAAGCTTGGTGGGGTCTCCGAACCCATTGTCCGTGCGGCAAGATTCTTTACTGAGTTTTCAAAATCTAACCTCACCACGTATTCGTGGAATCGCACGCTCCCGTATTCGCGCGATATGTTTGAGGCGGGGGATTTGGCGCTCTACTTTGGGTATGCGAGCGAATATCCGTCGATCAAGCTTCGCAATCCGCATCTCAATTTTGACATCGCGCCGGTGCCTCAACCCGACACGGTTTCAAAGCGCGTGACCTTTGGACGCATGCACGGCGTTGCGGTGGTGCGCGCCAGCAGAAACACCGCAGGAGCTTTTCAGGCGGCGTACCTCTTGACCAGTGCGGTGTCTTCGGGTGTTGTCGCCAATACCTTTAACATTCCTCCCGTACGGAGAGACCTTCTGGGGACTCCTCCGGCAAACGATGCTACGGTGGCAGTTACTTATGACGCGGCAATCATCGCTCGCGGTTGGCACGACCCGTCTCCAAAGGAAACCGACCGAATCTTTAACACAATGGTCGACAACATCACGTCAGGGTTCCTGTATGCCGAACAGGCGCTCACCACGGCGCAAAGCGCGATAGACCGGATCCTTTCCGGAAAGAAAACACCATGAGTAAACTTTTACGACAATTAGCAATTTGGGTTTTCCCGGGGGTAATAATTATTTTGCCGTTTGTAGCAAGTGCCGCGGGACTAGTACCGTGCGGAGGCACACCGGAAGGGGGATCCCCGGAACCACCCTGTGACTTTGATTATTTGATTACGCTTGTCAATAATATTATCATGTTCTTGCTTTATGGTGTTGCGGTACCTCTCGCGGCACTTGGGTTCTTGTGGGCGGGGGGAAGTTTGATTATGTCCCAAAACAAGGCGTCGGCGTGGACAGAAGCAAAAGAGCGGTTTGGAAATATTTTGCTCGGTTTTGGTATTATTGCGGCGGCGTTTATTTTAGTAAAGGCGTTTTTGCTGGTGTTCGTTGTTCCCAAGGATGGAGTAGTAAACTTCATTCTCGGGTTTTAATGAAGAACTGGTTGCCACGACCGCGGTATTCTTGATACAATATACACATATGAAAAAAGTTGCTACCGTACTTCTCGCTTTCAGTTTCATTGTTGCCCCCGTGAGTGTTTTTGCGGCGGCACCAACAGGTGGGACCGGTGGGGGGACTATGAGTGGAGGATCAGCAAACGTTGATGAAAAAATACACAACCCCATCAACACCGATACCTTCTCGGCATTTGTCGGACAGCTCATCAGTACGATTATCACCGTCCTCTTCCCTTTTCTCGTACTCGCCTTTATTTACGTCGGCTTCCTCTTTGTGCAGGCGCAGGGCAATACGACCAAACTCGAAGAAGCGCGGTCGGCGCTCACGTGGACGGTCGTGGGTGCGTTCATCATGATGGCGGCGTGGGGCTTTTCAAAGGTGCTCGAGGCGACCGTCAGGGGATTTGAGTAATTAACGTCTAATATATTAATCTTAACTTATTTTTTATGCTACCAGTAGGACCAGGGCCCATGTCATCAGGATCAGATTTTAAAGACCTCATAGAGTTTATCATCGGTGCGTTTATAGAGCCGATTATCTACCTCATTCTGGGGCTTGCGGTCGTATACTTTATGTGGAATATCACCGAAGTAATCAGAAAAGGAGATAACCCCGAAGAGCTCGCCAAGCTCAAAGGCAAAGCATTTTGGGGCGTGGTGGCAATTGCCGTCATGGTTTCCTTGTGGGGGCTTGTGGCAATCCTCACCAATACGTTTTTTACCGACCTGACACCATCTAATCCCATTCCGTTCATTCCTGCTTCGTAGCCTGTGGATTGCAGTCCTTGTGGTTTGCGAGTGGGTTTCGTATAATAGAAAGCATACGATCATCTCATGATCGCAGAGGATGAACAGTTAATTAATAATATATTATAATGAAAAAAATTATTGTAGGAAGTATTGCTCTCTTAGCGCCAACGTTCGTATTTGCACAGCCTGGCAACATAGGAACCCCAGATGTCGGAGGTGTTTACGTCTTTATACAAGGCCTAATGAATGCAGCAACAGTTCTTCTTCTCGCCGCCGCCGCAGTGTACTTTATGTGGGGAGTGTTCCAGTTTATGCGCGCAGAGGGGGAGGAACCTCGTGCTGAAGGACGAACAAAGATTATCTATGGACTCATTGGTATTGCACTCATGGCTTCTCTTTGGGGAATCGTGAAAATTATAACGACTACTGCGGGGAATCCTGACCAAGGTGGAGCGGTAAATCCACCAAGCTTGCCTTTCTAGGAATTTTACTTGTTGCACGCAGTAAAAGAAATTAATCATAATGCCTGACTCCCTTCCACCACCAAACTCGGCGGTGACGGATTTTATGGATACGGTCACTAACCTTATCTTGAACCCGCTCATCATGCTTTTGTTTGCCCTTGCGATGATGTATTTTTTGTGGGGAGTGTTCAAATTCATTCAGGGTCAAGACAATGAAGAGGCGCAAGAAGAAGGCAAGAGTCACATGATGTGGGGTATTGCAGGGATGGCAATCATGTTTGCGGTGTACGGTATTCTGAACATCATTGGTTCGACGGCGGGCCAGATCGGAGGTTAGAACAAAACTCGACAAAACCCCGCCCTTCGTTTTTACGAAGAGCGGGGCTTTGTCATGTAAAAAAATCCTCCTTGCGGTTGCCCGCAAGGAGGATGAGTAGAACTAATATTCAACTTCAGTAAGTTAGGGTATAGCTTGCTTTCGCAAGTGTAATGCCTTGTGGAACGCTGAACCCTATTTGGTAGTCCCGCATTTTTGGAAGTTGTATTTGCGTCCCGGGGGCGTTAACGATGGTCTCTTTCGCAAGAAACTCATTTCCATTCCTTGGTTCCATTGGTTCAACAACTTCCGCCTTGCAGTCATACCCTTTATATTTTCCATTGATACACAGAGGGCTTTCCTCGAGGGCGATGGCGTGATTCACCATTACGAAACACCCCTGTGGACATTTCCACGATATCGAGATGTTTGCTCCCTGTGGTGCGTCCGGTGGTCGTATAACCCACTCCATCGTTCCCGGCCCTAAAGCAAGCTCCTTCTTGAGGATTTTTTTGACTGCGGACGGTTTCTCCGCTAGAGCGGTTACGGACGGCGCTTTTTCCTTTCCGTAATTCTCGTGAACAGAGACTATCGTATCCGCCATGCTTCTAGTCACTTTCTTTGAGAGACCCCAACTTGCGTCGAAGATTCTTGGTACATCGTTGGGGTATCCCCACGCTAAGACAAAGTAAGCAAGCATTCCAAGAACAACAATCCATGAAAATTTGCTTACTTTCTCTGCGATAAGGATCGTCCCGATTACATGTGCGCCAATGAGTGCCACTGCTCCTCTGTAGGCAAGAACTCTTCCTTCAGGTGCCGCCATGCCGGCGGTGTAAGCGAGAAGGATGACGATGATGTACAAAAAAAATCTTCTTCCCTCACTCTTATCTTTGCGCCATTCCTTCCACCATTCTATAAACCTCTTGACTCTGCTCTTCGGTGTTTTCCTGCTCGCTCCTTCTGTTAAAGGGGTGTTGGCTGAGGATGTAATATCCTCAGCCCTATCTTTTTTGCCAAACCACAACATAACGAGGACAACGAGAAGGTAGACGAGGACGAGTGCAATCATGACTCCACCCACTTTTGGCAGGGTAAGTAATAAGTTTGCTCCTTCTTCGGGATTTGACGACCGAATCTTCCATGCCATGCCAATAAGTATCGCCATTGTAAATACTCTGATCGGCGTCACCTTGAATGGCAACCACGAACTTAATTTACCAGTGAAACCCTTCATTTGATCTTCTCCTTTCTGTTGTTTAAGATAAGCCCTGCGAACGTTTGTTCGTCGAGCCCTCCACATTCTTTGTCACTGGTGAATATGACAGCACTACCACCTTCTCCGGCTCTTTCAATTGCTCTTTGCCGAACGAAGAATTTGCCATTATCACCGTGTTCTTTCATTGCGACTAT
>Ga0075890_145_pt1 | contig 6145 bp, 8 predicted proteins | sample RifGroA1_FD_68313 | JGI IMG/M metagenome (GOLD analysis project Ga0075890, IMG submission 68313) | Parcubacteria bacterium GW2011_GWA1_47_8
GCGCGTTTGATCGTTATAGAGGCGGGCAAAGCGTCGACCTCGTACCTGCAAAGGCGGCTCAAAGTCGGCTACGCGCGCGCAGCGCGACTCATCGACATGCTCGAGGAACGCAATATCATCGGCCCCGGTGACGGCGCAAAGCCGCGCGAAGTGCTTGAAAAACCGAGTCCGAACGAAAGCGGGACAGTGTAAGAACCAATATATGCAGGCGCGAAAATTTCTCATATATGCCGTCGTTGCCCTCGCGCTCATCTTGGGAATCGGGTACGCATATCTCACACTCGAAGACTTTGTGAAAGGACCTCAAATCGTGCTCACGGCGCCGGAAGCGGGCTTTGTTGCAACCACGTCGATCATTTCGCTTCGCGGGCATACCGCGCGGACAAACGCGCTGTCGCTCAACGGCGCGATTATCCCCCTCGACCTACAGGGGAGCTTTTCTGAAAAATTGCTCCTCGCGGAAGGGTATAATATAATGACTTTGGTAGCGAGTGACCGATACGGCCGCTCGCACACAAAACAGATCGAGGTGACACTTCCTCCCCTGTTTCCAATAGTCAAACCGTCGGGAGGAGCGACGACCACACCAACCACCGCGACAACGACCGCGCAGTAATTAACATATTTATGAATCCCGTTAGAAGTTTCTCTGCAACTTTACCAAGGACAGAAAAATAGAAAGCGGGTAAATAATATTTATTAACAACTTAAATAATTAAACTTTTAACGGGATGAAAAAATCAACCAAACAAGAAGCAAAAAAAGAAATGGGTGCAAATATTGAAGACACGATTCGCGCGATCCAGGCAAAATTTGGCGAAGGGGCAATCATGAAACTCGGCGACAAGCCAAAAGTCGGCATCGACGCTATACCCACGGGCTCGATCGGGCTCGACTATGCGCTCGGCGTCGGCGGGCTTCCCCGCGGTCGGATTGTCGAGATTTTCGGACCAGAATCATCGGGCAAGACCACCCTCACGCTCCACGTCATCGCCGAAGCGCAGAAGCTCGGCGGAATCTGCGCATTCGTCGATGCGGAGCACGCGCTCGATCCCGACTATGCACGCAGGCTCGGCGTCAATGTCGACGAGCTACTTATTTCCCAACCCGACACAGGAGAGCAAGCGCTCGAAATCACCGAAAGCCTCGTGCGTTCAGGGAAAATAGATGTTTTAGTCATCGACTCGGTTGCGGCACTCACGCCCAAAGACGAAATCGAAGGTGATATGGGCGCGCACCATGTGGGCAAGCAAGCGCGTCTCATGTCCCAAGCGCTCCGCAAGCTCACCGCCATCGTCGACAAGTCAAAGACCGTCGTCATTTTCATCAATCAGATCCGCATGCAGATCGGTGTTATGTTCGGTAATCCCGAGACAACTCCGGGCGGCAAGGCACTCAAGTTCTACACGTCGGTGCGGCTCGACATTCGCCGTACCGCGCAGATCAAAAAAGGCGACGACGTCATTGGCGGGCGCGTCAAAGTGAAATTGGTTTTAAATCTCAAAAAGGGTGAAAAATTTGAGATTCTCCAAAAATCCGGCTCCGCGTATGCATACGGTGACGTAAAGGTTGGTCGCGGATATGATTCCGCATGTGCCTTCCTCGCCGAAAAAGAAAACAAAGCGGTTCGTGGTGAGATTTTGAAAGCAATCCGCATCAAGCTCAAAGAAGAAGCGACGCTGTAAATCCACTTGGATGCCTTGCCTCCAAGTGGATTTGGATTTTTTTGCAAAATTTAAGGCCGTCTCGACATGCGAAACGGCCTTTTTGTCAACAAAACAGATTATTTTGGGGACACCGTAGGTACCGATGGAATGATGACATCCTCTTGCGGTCCGCTCGGTTTGTTTTCCGCCACAGCTGGCGTTTTGACTTGACCACCCTCCGAAATCGGCAAGGGTTTTGGTGAGGGGGTGAGGTCAATAAAGACCCCGTTCGGATCCTCGACGGCAACAATGAATGTTGTGCCGAGTTTTGTCTCGGGGAATGTTACCCCCGAACTTGTTCCGACGCTTCCGCCAAGCGTTCCCAAAACAGGGTCAAAGAACCTGCTTACACCCGCCGAAGCCCCCAGACCTCCCCCATGATTGTCCACCCCTTTTGTTGCCACTATGCTAGTGGTTGAAGAAAGGAGAACGATTCGAGGGTATCCCTTCATTTCACGAAGCGGAAAAGCTTTCGCGTCTGAAATGACCGTCGAGAGCGGAACTTTCCCCGCTTTCGACTGGTCTGCCTTAATGGTCATAATGCCGAGGCATTTGAAATGCCCTTTCACCCTTGCGTCAAAGAGCGTCTCAGCCTCTTCTACGCGGTGTTTCTCCGCGCCGTTCCATTCCGTACTGCGATCGAGTTCCTTCTCCCTTTGCACATAGTTTAAGTGCGGAGAAAAAACAATCTCCGTCTTGCGAGATGCCCCCCCGTATACCTCGTCCGTCAAGTCTAGACCGCGTACGGTTTTTGACGGACAAACATCATGGTAGTAAAGGGTAAACTCAAGTCCCGCCTCATTCGCAGTCTCATTCAAGGGACCAAAAATTTGAGGGGTTGAACCTGACACAGATGGCACGAATGCCGCCGGTGCCGGAATCTTAGGTGGTTGAGCCGCTTCAAACGTGAGATTGGTATCACCCGTTCTGACGGTCATATCACCATTGTTAGCCGACGACCCTCCCGTAACGGCAGTATTTGCCACCGCACCGGAGTCAAGAGTTACGCCGGAACTTGAGCTTGAGCCTACGGCAGAATTCACCGTCGGATTGTTATTGACAACCGACGTTGCGCCCGCACTTGAACCAGAGCTTGCAATGGAATCTGCATGCGCGGAGCCAAACTCACTCATGCCCAGAAACATCAGCACCGCCAGAATCGTATTTTTCATCATTTTTCCTTTCCTTTCCTTTAGAAGAAGTACCGACGGAGGGACAATCCCTCCGTCGGGGTGTTACATGATGTTTACGGTGTTGTTGGTACAACCGGTGCCGTCACAACAGGAAAATTCACCGCAAACCCGTTTACGTTACTCCCCGCATACTGCGTGGAAGTAACATGTCCCGAGCTTGAAGTGAAACTCGAGGCGTTGGAGCCTGTAGAGACCGAAGTCACCGAAGGTGACTGGCTCATTGATGCCCACGTATTCGTGTTTCCCTCTGCGAGCCCTTCTCCACGTCCATGATGACCGTGGCCGGTGCTAAACACCGTGCCGCCCGTGTACTGTTGGGAGGAAGCCCCGACGGCACTTGTGCCGTCACTGGATCCCCCGTTTACGTATACAGACCCGGAGTTTGCAGAGACTCCTTTCCCGTGCAGGAAGCTCGAGTTACTCATGAAAGACATAAAATCCATCCATGAGTCCGCATGAGCCGCCGAAGCGAAGGCAAGAACAAAGGCGACACCAATTAACGAAATTTTCAAGTTTTTCATTTGAATTCCCTCTTGAAGCTATTGAAGAATAAGTATTTACATCCGTATATCCTTGCATCTCTATGTCATCATAGACTGATCTCCTTTCCAAGTAATCATATTTTGCTTTCAATGAACGATTCCTGCAATCGCAGGTCCTTTTATTTACCAACCTAAACTCTAGCAGAAAACTATCCTGTTGTCAAGCCCTCGCGTGGGCAATGACCAAAGCAGGCTGTGTCCCCTATCAAATATGGACTTTCCACCTTTTTTGGGATATTATGCCTTCATCATGTTGGAATATAACGAAATCACCCCCAAAAAGTTCATCGTGTACCAGGGCGAACCGTACGAGGTCGTCGAGTCCCATGTGGCACGCACGCAACAGCGCAAGCCCCAGAATCAGACCAAGATCAGGAGCCTTCTTTCCGGCAAAGTCATCCCCGCAACATTTCATGCTTCAGACAAAGTAAAAGAGGCTGACATCGAAACAAAGGAGATTAAATACCTTTACACAAACCGCGGCGAAACGTGGTTTTGCGAAGCAGACGATCCTTCAAAGCGCTTCACCCTCAAAGAAGCCGTACTCGAGGGCAAAGAAAAGTTCCTCAAACCGAACGCTATCGCTACCGCGGTCGTCTTTGACGAGACAGTCATCGGCATCCGTATTCCGATCAAAGTGGAGCTTCTGGTCAAAGAATCCGCCCCCGCAGTGCGCGGCAACACAGTCCAAGGCGGCACAAAGCAAGTCGTCCTCGAAACGGGTGCGACGATAAACGTCCCCATGTTCATTAATGAAGGTGATGTCCTCCGTATCAATACGGAAACCGGCGAATATACGGAACGGGTGGATAAAAGGTAAGAGGAGGACAACTGACAAAGGGAAAACAACTGACACCGCTTTGCGGACAATTAACAAAGACCCAATCGCGTAGCGATTGGGTCTTTGTTGCTCGTTGTCAGTTGTTAGTTGTTCTTCCTTGGTCAGTTGTTTCTCCTATTGCGCTACGTACGGGAGAAGCCCCATAAAACGCGAACGCTTTACGGCATTCGCGAGCTGGCGCTGATGCTTGGAACACACGCCGGTGCGCTTGCCTGCGATCATGCGCGCGTGAGGATTCAAGAACTTCTTGATAATCTCTACGTCTTTGTAGTCAATAAGTTTAATATTGTTTGCTGAAAAATAGCATTGTTTGTTTTTGTTCATGGTAGTTGATTTTCTTTGAATGAAGCGAGGTTGAAAATCTCCACCCACCTAAGTTTTTTGTTCCCCGTTTAAGTTTCTTTGAAACTTTGGCGGGTGAAAAACTTTGGCGGGTAAGAAAATTATATAACCTGGTACAATATATTCTGCGTTCGCTCCTTAATTTTCTAAAATGGTATATCGTCAGGATTAATGTCTTCTTCGGGGTACTCGATCGTTTCGAGTTCGGATGCGGCGACTGGCGCACTCTTCCCTCCTTTGGAGGCAGTAGGTGCTCCCGTCGCCGGTGCTCCTCCTGCAAAACCACCTGCGGCACGCGGTCCAAACTGCATCGTATCGGCAATGATCTCGGTGCGATACTTCTTGCCCGTTGCGTCGTCCCAGCTCCGCGTCTGCATACGGCCTTCAATAAATACACTCGAGCCTTTTTTCAAGTATTGTGCGGCGAGTTCGGCAAGTTTTGCAAACATCACAATGTTGTGATAATCTACGCTTTCCTGCTTTACTCCCGCTTTGTCCTTCCATACGCGGTTGGTCGCGATGCTGAAATTTGCCACCTGCTGACCCGACGGAAGCGCCCTCATTTCCGGGTCGCGTGTCAAGTTTCCGTAAACCATTGCTTTATTGATGTACATGATTGTGTTTAATTTTCTATCTTTTACTGATTGAAATCAAAGTGATGTGAGGGTTTATATTTTGGATGCATTCCGAGGCGCCCGTGAGTATTTTGACCAAGCTGTATAGCAATACTGCGCGGGAAAAAACGGAACGGGCAACAAAGGAATGCACCAAAAAATAAGCTCTTACTTATGCTACCAATTCTTCAATAGCTTTGTCCAGCTCCGCGTCAGACACCGTCGATCCGACGGGAACCACTTCGTGATCGACCATTTCAGCTACTTCAGAGAGAGCAAGCTCGGGCGCACTCGCAAGCGGCGCTTCTTCACCCATGCGCTTCATCTTTGATCCCGGGAACTTCTTGGCAATCATAGTATTCTCGCGAAGCGTTTTCGTCACCAAATATCGAAGAATGTTATCATTCTTTTTAAGCGATTCTTCAAGCGTCGCAATTCCGGCAGGATCTCCTTCGAACTTGATCCAACCAAAATACGATTCTGTATAATATTTATTCTTGTGCTCAACTACTTTGACAATCGGGTATGCGAGGTCGATAAAGACAGGAGGTTCCTCGGAGATAATCTCTTTGGAAATCTGTTCGATCATTCCACGCACGGCTCCCGACATCTCCGGGATATGCTCCTCGGCAATAGTCGGAACAAGATGGTAGCCTAGCTCATACACGCGAGGCTCCGTGTGTTCTGTATGATTCATATATTCTCAATTAACCTGGTAATCTGACTATCCTACCAGACGAGAGCCGAAAAGTCAAAATGGGCTGTAATGAAGGAGAACATGCATAGGCATCGCCGATGGAACACGGGACTTAGAACCCATCCACTATCTTCCCCCTTCCCTGAAACCCTTATTTCTGGCTACAAAACTTCGTCTCGTACGAACCATAATTCATTATGGTTCGTACTC
>Ga0075890_147_pt1 | contig 5983 bp, 5 predicted proteins | sample RifGroA1_FD_68313 | JGI IMG/M metagenome (GOLD analysis project Ga0075890, IMG submission 68313) | Parcubacteria bacterium GW2011_GWA1_47_8
TACACACCCGAAGAACAATCCGTGCTCGTGCTTCTCGCCACGCCTCTCCCACGCGAAGAACTCATTGCCACTCTCGATCTTCCTGTTGCCAAAGCAAACTCGCTCCTCACCATCCTCGAAATCAAGGGCTTGATCCAAGAACGGATGGGGAAAATTGAGCGAATTAAATAATTTTCTTTGCTATTGACTTTTTATTATAGATATGCTTTACTACACTTGTAAGTCGGTGGCTTACGCACACAAAGGAGAGTCAGAATGGCGCTTAGAACAGTTCTTAATGAGGCAGAGATGGGCAGAATTGCTTTGGCGTATGTGAAAAGAAAAATACACAACGATTCAATACCGTTGAACCCTGAGAAACTTCGCAGAGAAATTGGCAATACTGCAAAAGACATGGGCATCCCACCAGAAGAGGCAACTCAGTTTGTTAGCCAGATTCTAGAAGAGGCTTTCAAGGAAATGCTCATGGGTCTTAGCAAATAACAACGCAACAAAGCGGTAAGGTGAAGTCTCAGGACTTCCTAAAAGGGTAATTCTGGCTCCTGTGTGAAAACACAGCAAGCGGAGAACAAGAACCTCTCCTCCCGCATTCGGCGACATGAGCAATCATGTCGCTTTTTCTTTCATAAATTTGCAAAAAGATTTAGTTCGTAGTACTACTATACATTAATGGCTACCAAATCCTACAAACTACTCATCGTTGAGTCGCCGTCAAAAGCGAAGACAATCGGAAAATATCTCGGTGATGAATACATCGTAAAGGCGAGCGTGGGGCATGTGCGCGACCTTCCAAAAAGTAACAAACAAGCTATCGATATTCCCGGTGGTTTTATTCCATTTTACGAAATTTCAAAAGGCAAAGCGGAAGTGGTGCGTGAGATTGACTCCCTCGCAAAAAAAGCGAGCGAGGTCCTCCTCGCGACCGACCCCGACCGTGAGGGTGAGGCAATCGCGTGGCATATCGCCGAGACTTGCGGTCTCGGCAAGTCAGGAAGTCAAAAGTCAAAAGTCAAAAGTCCAAAACGTATCGTCTTTCATGAAATCACAAAAAAGGCGATTGAGGAGGCATTGAAGCACCCGCGCATCATTGATGCGAATCTCGTCAAGGCGCAAGAAGCGCGTCGTGTACTCGACCGTCTGGTAGGATATGACCTCTCGGGACTTATTTGGAAAAAAGTCCGCTACGGCCTTTCTGCCGGCCGCGTGCAATCCCCCGCACTCCGCATCATCATGGAGCGCGAGCGCGAAATCCGCGCGTTCATTCCCGAAGCATACTGGGTGCTCAAAGCGCGTGTCAAAACAAAAGGTAATGCTGAGCTCGAGCTTTCGTGCACCGAGGAACCCCGCGATGAATCCGTCGTCAAGCAAATTTTAAAAATCGGCCGCGAGAAACAGTGGGTCGTGCGCGAAGTAAAAGAAAGCGAGGTCGGACGCAGTCCCAAAGCGCCGTTCATTACATCCACCTTGCAACAAGCGGGCTCTTCGCGTTTCGGCTTTGCGCCGTCGCGTACGATGGGTATCGCACAAAAACTCTACGAAAAAGGCTTCATCACCTACATGCGTACCGACAGTACGACACTTTCCGTCGACGCACAAAAGGCGGTACTTGCCGAAGTTTCCAAACGTTACGGCGCCGCATCCACAGAAGCGCGCGTATTTAAAACCAAAAGTAAAAATGCTCAAGAAGCACATGAAGCAATCCGCCCCACGGACATGAGCAAAAACGATCTCGGTATTAACCCCGAGGAAAAGAAGCTCTATCGACTCATCTGGGCGCGCACGATTGCTTCGCAAATGATTGATGCAAAACTCGCGCGCACGACCATCCTCGCCAATGTGCGCGAAAATACGATTCCCAATTTTTCCGTAACCGGCTCACGTGTCATCGCCCCCGGCTGGCTCGCGGCAGACCCCGACTCGCGTGGCGAAGATGTCGAGCTTCCAAAAGTCGCCCTAGGCGAACCGCTCATTCTGCTTTCTTTGGACGACGAGGCAAAGTTCACCGAGCCACCACCGCGATACTCCGAAGCGGGGCTCGTGAAAGAACTCGAAAAGCGCGGCATTGGCAGGCCATCGACGTACGCTTCGATCATCAAGACCATCATCGACCGCGGATATGTATTGAAAGACGGTAAGGCACTCAAGCCAACCGACACGGGCGACGTGGTAAGCACGTTCCTTGAAGCACACTTTGCAAACTACATCAGCGACGTATTCACTGCCGAAATGGAAGATAAACTCGATGACATTTCAAATGGCACGCGTGATTATGTGAAGACGCTCAAAGAATTTTACGGTCCCTTTACTAAAGATATCAAATCAAAAGACAAGATAGACAAACTCACCACGCTCGGCGAGGCAGATCCTGCGCACAAGTGCCCCAAGTGCAATGGTCCGATGGTCATCAAGCTCGCGCGCACTGGGAAATTTCTTTCGTGTAAAAATTATCCCGAATGCGTCGGCGCACGAATGATAGACGGCACCGAGCTCGCGGGTCCGCGCGACACGGGCGAGCTTTGCCCCAAATGCGGAAAGGCAAACCTCGTCGAACGTGATGGTCGCTTTGGACGATTCGTCGCCTGTGGAAGCTACCCGAAATGCAAATTTATTAAAAAAGACGACACTGCGGCACTACGGAACCACACGGGGGTCCCCTGCCCTGTTTGCAAAAAAGGTTTTATGACCGAACGCAAAGGTCGCTTTGGTATTTTCTACAGCTGTACCGATTATCCTGACTGCAAGAATGCGATCAAAGCAAAGCCGACCGGCAATTTCTGTACGTACAAGAAAATAGATGGCACCCTCTGTGGCGCACTGATGATGGAAGGCACAAAAACGATACCGGAAAGATGTAGCGACAAGACGTGCCCCATGCATAATCCCCACAAATTGAATAAACCGGAGTAAAAGTAAAATACAGCGTATCATCAATCTTACAACCTATCCGATACTATAGTATCGGATAGGTTGTAAATGTAAAATCACTGATTATGCATACCGTACGGTATGCATAATCAGTGCATAATCCCCCACTGTCATACAAACATAGTCATGACTATGTTTGTATGACAGTGGGACACGAACATAGAAATTTGCTTTTCGCTTGAAACTCTCATACTATAAAGTTATATGGAGAAAACTACCAAAAACCCTTTATGTCCCAGCGTCGCAGAAATACTTGCTCTCTTGAAAACGCCGACGAAGGCAGACTTCGCGCTTATCGAAAAAGCGTACACCTTCGCCAAGAAAGCTCATGAGGGACAGAAACGCTATTCCGGAGAACCGTATTTTAACCATGTTGCAAACGTAGGATACAATCTCGCAAACATCCACGTCGACACCACGACCATCGCCGCAGGGCTCCTTCATGACACGCTCGAAGACGCCGCCATCCTGCCAAAAACCATCGAAGCGGAGTTCGGCAAAGAAATACGCAAACTCGTCGAAGGTGCGACCAAGCTCGGCAAGATACGCTACCGCGGTGTCGAACGCCATGTCGAAAGCCTCCGCAAGTTCTTTGTCGCGATGTCGCAAGACGTGCGCGTGCTCTTGATCAAGCTTGCCGACCGTCTCCACAATATCAAAACGCTTGAACATGTTCCGGAAGCAAAGAGGAGACGCATCGCCATGGAAACCCTCGAGGTTCATGCACGACTCGCAGACCGTTTCGGTATGGGTAAATGGCGCGCAATGTTCGAAGACTATGCGTTCCCCTACGCATACCCCGACGAACATGCGAAGATTCTCTCCATCATCAAGAACAAGAGAATCACCGACGAAAAATACGCGGAAAAAATCTACCGCTCGATTCAAAAGGAGCTCGCTGCAAACAACCTCATCCCTGTCAAAGTTGACTACCGCGTGAAAAATATCTACAGTCTGTGGCGAAAACTTTCCAAACGGGAGATGGACTTAAATAAAATATACGATATCCTTGCGGTCCGCGTCATTGTCAAAACCGTCGATGAATGTTATCGAGCGCTCGGCATCATTCACAAACACTGGAGGCCCGTCCCCGGGCGCGTGAAGGATCACATCGCCGTCTCCAAACCAAACGGCTATCGTTCGCTTCACACCACGATATTTCGCGGTGATGGCGGCGTCATAGAGATTCAGATCCGTACCAAAGAAATGCACGCGGAAGCGGAATACGGTATCGCGTCCCATCTTTCCTATAAAGAAAAAGCGCTTCAGGGCACTGATTTCGAAAAAAACAATGCGTGGATCAAAGAGCTCGCCAAATGGCAGAAAGACATTGATACGTCAAAAGAATTCCTCGAGAATCTCCAGATGGATTTTTTCAAATATCGCGTGTTCGTCTTTACTCCCAAGGGCGACGTCATCGACCTTCCTGACGAATCCACTCCCATCGATTTTGCCTATGCGATTCATTCAAATATCGGCGACCATGTTGCCGGGGCAAAAATTAACGGAAAACTTGTATCACTCGACACCAAACTGAAAAACGGCGACATTGTGCTGATCGAAACAAAAGAGAGCGCGACTCCGCGGCGAAAATGGATCGATTATGCAAAGACAACCCTCGCCAAGCGGCATATCCGAAGCTACCTTGAAAAAACAAGCCCCATCGAGATCATCGCACGGAAGTTTTTTAGGAAGAAGTAGTGGACAGAACATGGAATGTTGAATGTGAAATAAAGGGGTGATGCTATCTTCCACATTTAACATTCCATATTCTACTTCTACTCTTTACAGCGAGAAGTTCTTTACAAAATAGAGGTCTTCGTCCGGGTTTGGTGCGGGCGCTTCCTCGAGCTCGCCAGGAGCTGCCGGCTCCTCCGCCTCTGCTCCCGCAATAACCGCATCCGCGACGATGACGGGAAGTCCTTCAGCATTGAGCGCCTGCATTTCCTTATGAATACGCTTTAGGAAATTCCGCACGTCGTCGTTTGAGAAAAAATCAATGACGATCTTGCCGCCCACTTCGCGCTTTTCTATCTGCACGCGCGTGCCAAGCTTCTCGGTAAGCTCCTGCTCAAGCTCCGCAACTTCGGGGTCGATAAGACTATGCTTGCGCACTTTTTCCGTCGCGATGCGCCGCGCAATCTGTTCCGCTTCGCGAACATTTAATTTCTTGAACATAATTTCCTTGAAAAGTGTGGTTTGCTCTGCGGTGCGGTCGGCGAGCATGAGGAGCGGGCGTGTGTGCCCCTCGGTGATGCGGTGCTCGGCAAGCGCGATGAGCATTTCCTCTGGTAGCGCGAGCAAGCGCAACGTGTTGGAAACATACTCGCGGCTCTTGCCGACTTTTCGCTGAAGGTTCTCGATAATTGCAAGCTCAAGTTTCAAACGGTCTTCCTCTTCTTTACCCTGTTCGCCAATACGAATAAGCACTGGCACTTGCGAAAGTCCTGCAAGCTTCGACGCGCGCAAGCGACGTTCGCCGGCGATGAGCTCGTATTCCACGGCGAGTCCGCCTTCTGGCTTTTCTATTTCACGGCGCGTCACCACAAGTGGCTGAAGGATACCGTATTGTTTGATAGATTCCGAGAGGTCGCGAAGCTTGGATTCATCAAATTCCTTACGCGGCTGAAACGGGTTCGGTTTGATTTTCTCGACTTCGATCCAAAAAATCGCATTCTGGTACATGTGCGGAACCAAAGGGGGTTGTTCAGGAGCGGGCATAAAATAAAAATGGAATTATATGGTTCATTGTACCGCCAAACAAAGATTGCCGCAATGTTGGTTGACAAATTTCATCGGCAAGTGGTACAGTTAATGTACACTTCTCTTATAAGGAGTATAGATTATGAGCATAGAAGCATTTCCCCAAAAAAAAGAGCCATTTCGGCTCTCAGATACGATTTATGATCCAGGTTATTCATTGTCCCCTGGGATTAAATTATTATTTCAACAGACTGGTGTTGTCAATGAGGAAATCCAGTTAAAAAGAAAGATTTTGAAGGCTGCCGTCATCACCGCTGGAAGCTTTTAATGAGAGACTATTGGTTTTTAAAATTGA
>Ga0075890_140_pt1 | contig 5798 bp, 2 predicted proteins | sample RifGroA1_FD_68313 | JGI IMG/M metagenome (GOLD analysis project Ga0075890, IMG submission 68313) | Parcubacteria bacterium GW2011_GWA1_47_8
GGTGAAGTTTTGAGTTTTGGTCCAGCGTGCGGCGAAGTGGTCGGGGGTGATGATGGTTGCGGGAGTGCTGGTTCCCCAGAAAAAGTTGATGTCGGCGTCAGTGCGGGTCAAGGTGGGGACGGTTGTGGGGAAGGTTGGGGAGGAAGTGGTGTTGGGGATGTTCCAGTATTGGGCAGAGTAGCCGGAGGTGGGGGGAGAGGCTGGGACGGAGCCGCTAATTCCAGGCGGAAGATTCGCCAGCAATTCTGATTCCGTTAAATACACTTTAAGAGAAGGATTGATCGGCGGATTAACGTTGGTCATTCCGTTTGGCAGTACCGTTGTGAAAGTGAAAAGCTGCCAAGAAGGTGTAACAAGCTTAAGGCGTGAACCGCCAACACCGGGTGTGTATGGCGTGCTTTGAACACCTTGCTTATAGTCGACGCCCGCTTGGATTAGTCGCCGGGTATTGCTTGCATTCAGCGGCTTCGTGAGGTCATTGGATACAAGCCGCGCCTGGAATCGGTGGTGAACCGCTATGATATCGGAAGGATTGCTCTCGGTATAGCCGGAAGCACCGCCATGAATCCAGTAATTTGAGTAGCCCGGAACTACATATGAGGGATGCCCATCGGACTCCATTCGAGTATTCACCTCGGGCGTCGTGTAGGTTGATGCCCAGATAGGATTCGTTGCGGGTCGAACAGCCACCCATTGCATAGTACTTTTATGCAGAACGTACACCTCATCGTTCGCCATCTCAACACGGGTATTGCCATCGTCATTGCCGACTCCAGCGGAGATTACGAACCAGGGCGCAACCGTAGGCCACATGGTTGTAGCTGTCGTGATGTTGTTCGGACTAAAAAGCCAAGGATATCTTGTTGGGTCATTCATCCAATTAGCAAGCGCATCACCCCTCATTAGACCGTGCACAATATAACCTTTGCCAACAGGAAGACTCAAGCCACCTTGCCCCGTCAGCGGTGGATAATCAGCACTCAATCGCATATCATCGAGAAGCGTTTGTGCGCAGTACCCATTACTGCACGAGTCGCCATTAACAGCCACCACCACCGACTGCGGTGCGGTGGTGCCGCCCGCTCCCGTACAGGTGAGTGTGTAGGTGGTTGCAGTGGTGAGAGCGGGGGTGGTGAATGTGCCAGAGATTGCCTTTGTTCCCGTCCAGCCGTTTCCTGCGGTGCAGGAGGTGGCATTGGTGCTTGACCACGTAAGGGTTGCGGTTTGACCGGAAGTGACGGAGACGGGGGCGGAAAGTGTTGCGGTGGGTGCGGGAGTCGAGGTGGTTACGGGGGTAATGGAGAGTTTTACCTGCGCACTCGACTTGTTCTCATAGTATTCAACTTTGACGGTGTGGCTTCCGGTGGTGAGGGTAAGGTCGGCAGAATAAGTGGTGGCTCCTTGGTCTTTCCATTGGTTGATCAAGATGTTGTTGTCAACGTAGACACGGATACCGTCGTCTGCGGTTACAGTGAAGCGGTAGGTGCCTGCGGTGAAGTTTTGGGTTTTGGTCCAGCGTGCGGCGAAGTGGTCTGCCGTAATGGTGCTTGCGGGAGTGCTGGTTCCCCAGAAAAAGTTGATGTCGGCGTCGGTGCGGGTCAAAGTGGGGACGGTTGTGGGGAAGGTTGGGGAGGAAGTGGCAAGCGGGGTGTTCCAATACTGTGCGGTGTAGCCGGAGGTGGGGGGAGGCACTACGGTGCCTGCGTAGAATTGTTTAGCGGCGGGGAGCTGTCCGTAGGCGGTAATTGCCGGCAATATTGTTGCATTATAGGTTCCGTTATCAAAATCCCAATAGAGATACCATGGGTTCATAGTTTGAACCGCATATTTGAGCATTGATTCAGAGATACTTGCGTCACCAGAAAGCGGTGAACCGTTTGACGCCCAGTCAGGAAACTGAATCTGTGGACCAGTTGGTATCTGGTTGTGATATTGTGTGTACTTGGGAAGAACTTCATTATTATAGCTAAGGGGGTTCGTACTAGGAGGAGTACTGTAGATGACATCCGGAGTGCCTAAGCCAATATTGTTCTGAACAAGCCAGTCTATGAATCCAGCGCGATCACTAAACGGCGTAAAGTTAACTTGATAGTTCACTGTCTTGCCCGGAAATGCGTTGCGAGCAGCCGTTGCAAAAGCCTTGTATGCCGTTTCGATTAAAGTGCCATTACCACCGTACGCAGAACCAGTTTCCATCGCTGTCTCAATAAGGGTAATACCCTCCACATTAGGGTCTCCGGCATAGCGAGCACCGATAGCTTGAATCAGAGAAATAAATTCAGCCTGCACTTTCGAATTCCACACCACTGGGTACCACCCATTACCAGTACGCGGGAATGCCCCATGATACGTGGCGTCACCACCGTACGTGGTGTCATTAAACATGTATGCAGGTATCTTTGGTTGATATGGACCGAACTGGGTGAACACAATTTGTATGGACATTTGTTTGCCAATCGATTTCAAGTAAGCAAGATTGGCATCCATTGCCACAAAATTGTACTGTCCTTTCGGTCCAGGAACGAGATCATCCCACCAATAAATAACCTCTGCTCCTTTGAACAGGGGCTGATTTGCAATACGAGAAAGATTCCCCGCTAATGCACTGCCATGGGAACTCGTCAACAAGTAATACCCTGGATGAAAGTTGGCAGGGTTTTTCACGGAGGCGGGGTAGGTGCCGTAAGCAAGAGGTGGAGTTACCATAATAGTCACCGACTGCGGTGCTGTGGTCCCGCCTGCTCCCGTACAGGTGAGTGTGTACGTGGTTGCCGTGGTGAGTGCTGATGTGACTTGAGTGCCTGCGGTTGCCTTTGCGCCTGTCCAGCCGTTTGAGGCGGTGCAGGAGGTGCTGTTTGTGCTTGACCATGTGAGGGTGGCGGTGGTGCCGGAAGTGACTGAAGTTGGCGTCGCGGAGAGGGTTACTGTGGGGAGGGGGTTGTTTCCAGTACCAGCGTAGAATTGTTTAGCGGCGGGGAGGGGGCCAACTTTTTGGATTGCGGGAATTGCGTCATTGTAAAAATAGGGATCTCTCTTTTCCCACAATACATAATGAGGGTTAGTCTTTTGTATCGCACCATTCAATAACTCTTCCGAAGTATTTGGACGAGGAGGAGCAAGGAGAGAATTTTCTTCCACGTAATTGCTCCATGCCACGTCAACGGCGATCGGAACACTGTTATGGTATGTAAGCGACATCGGATAAATAGTGTTCAGCAGATAACTCTTGGCAGGGGTCAGAAACATGTCGGGGTTATTGATGCCGATACCGTTATCAGTAAGCCACAGCACAAAAGGCGCGAGATCATACAAACCAACTCCGTAGTTCACCGAATGAACCACCACTTTATCAGGAAACGCTTTTTTGCCAGCAAGAGCTCTCACCTTAAAAGCCGCTTGCTCGACATCCGTGCTGTACCCCCAACCAGTGCTTCCGGTAGAAGTTTCTCCCAACGTAACCGCCTCAATGTAAGGATTACTGTTATATCGCGCACCAAGTGCATTATAAAGTGCGGTGATCCTTCCTTGTACCTTAGTGTTCCAAATACAAGGGAGCCAACCGCCGTCTTGCACAGTGCGTGCATAGTTTCCATAATAGAGAGGATCACAACCATAACTGGAATCTTTCCACATATAGCTTGGCGTTAGAGGCGGATATGGTCCGAATTGAGTATCTCCAATTTGGAGCCATAAGCGTTTGCCGGTGGATTTCAAGTAATTTAAATCTGCATCAATTTGCGAAAAATCATATACCCCCAGCGAAGGCTCGAGTTTTGACCATGCATAATTTTTCTTCACACCCACAAAGTTTACGTTGTCTTTGAATGATGAGTAGGTGTATGAGTAATTATCGTTTTCTCCAATCATCATATAGTACCCCGGATGAAAATTGGCGGGATTCTTCACGGAGGTTGGGTAGGTGCCGTAGGCGGAGGCGGTTTGGCTTATACCGAGAAACAAAAAAAGTGAAGCAATGACGATTCTGATAATGGTCTTGGGATGACGAGAGACATTTTTCATAAAAATTAAATTAATTAACCGTATTGTACTTTGAATTACGAAACTCCGCAACTTACACTCTGGTCAGACCACTTCTGTTGAATACGGAAATCATCTTTTAGCCCAAGTGTAGGTTTTATTTAAGTGTCTACTAGATGGGGTACGGTTCAGGGCAAGCGAATGGGGTAAGAGTTGCGCCAATCTACATTTTTGCACACTTGGACGTCGGGTTTCCAAGTGGGCTAAATCTTCGTCAAAATCTCCGATGCGCCGTCGGTAACGAGAATAGTGTGCTCAAAGTGCCCGCTCCGCTTTCCATCGCGCGTTACGTACGTATAGTCGTCCGGAAGAAGCTTGATAAACCGTGTTCCTTCATTCACGATAGGCTCGAGTGCGAGGACCATGCCCGCTTTAAGTCGTATCCCCTGCCCGCGCTCACCGTAGTTCGCAATATGCGGGTCCTCGTGCTGGCGGTAGCCGACGCCGTGTCCGCCGAGCTCTTCGACAACTACAAACCCTTGCTCCTGCACATATTTCTCAATGACGTAACCGACATCCCCTGTTGTTTTCCCCGCCCGTGCTTCCGCAATTCCGCGCTGGAGCGCCTCGCGCGTTGTATCGATGAGCTTTTTTGCGTTTTCGTCAATTACCCCCACCGGTACGGTAAGTGCTGCATCAGTAAAAAGCCCTTTGTGTTTAATACCCAAATCAATACCAATAATGTCGCCTTCCTTCAAAACACGCCTGGGGTCTCCAATGCCGTGGACGATTTCATTATTTACCGACACGCAAAGTGTCCCCGGGTACGGACGGCGAACACCATCGGGTTGGTACTGCAAAAATGCCGGCTCGTCACCACCGGCACGGATGAGCCGCTCCGCCAAATCATTCAATTCCTGCGTGGTTACCCCGGGGCGTACGGCATTTTTCACCTCTTCAAGAACACGCGCAAGCCGTCGCCCACATTCGCGGATGACTTCGATTTCCTCTTTTGTCTTTATCATTCCCTTTTTTCTCATTTAGTTGTCAGTCGTCAATTGTTTGCTAATGTCTCCAAAAACCTTCTCGGGTGCCTGCTCGCCACTCACCTCGAGAAACCTGTATTCCGTTTGTCCGCGATAAAATTCGATGGCGGGGGCCACTTCTTCTTCGTACCATGCCAATCGATGATGGATGACGTCAGTACTCACATCGTCTGCACGCCCGCGAATCTTTAAACGATCTTCCGCCCAATCCCGCGACACATTCAAAAAAATAATAGTGATATTGGGACGCTTGTAAAAAGAAAGTGCGCCGTTCAAAATCTTCGCTTCAGAAAGCGTGCGTGGTGCACCATCAAAGATTACATGCTCATTCCCGACAAGTTTCCCTACAAATTCCGACACCCACACCCACACCGCAAGAAAGTTCGGCTGGAGAAGCCCCTGCTCTCCCACGCGACGCGCAAGGTCCCATGTATACCCAGGCTCTTTGAGATACTTTCTAAAGTGCGCCCCTGTCTCGATATGAAGAACGGGTGTTTCGGGCGCATGTTCGAGGAAAAACTGTTTGAGCAAACGTGCTTGCGTTCCCTTGCCCGAACCGGAACGGCCGAGGAAAATAATAGTTTGGAGATCCATGCAAGAAGCATAACAGGGTTTACCCATTCGGGCAAACCCTATTATGCTTCTTGCACACTTGACGACTAACCACTGACATCTAATACTTTGAATTACGAAACTCCGCAACCTGACTTTTCCACACCCATGCCAAACAACCGCAGTCAGGTGCGGTCTCTACAAAAGTAAATTTTTCTTCAA
>Ga0075890_142_pt1 | contig 5696 bp, 4 predicted proteins | sample RifGroA1_FD_68313 | JGI IMG/M metagenome (GOLD analysis project Ga0075890, IMG submission 68313) | Parcubacteria bacterium GW2011_GWA1_47_8
AAGACATTTATACTTGTGTTCATAGTAAAGGGCACCTACGGTGCCCTTTACTATTGTAGTATGAAAATGAGGAGAAAGGGAGTTTCGTAATTCAAAGTCCTTTATCGTTTTACAAGCGAGCCGACAGCGAAGTTCCTGAGGACTATTGTAGAACGTGCTTGTTGCAAGGACAATAACAGATTGCTGATTTTTCAATGTACACCTCCGAGTTCTTGGTTAGTTAAATAAACGCAACACGACTTATCACTTTTGTTTCACCGCACGAACACCGGTAGAAGTATCTGTATTGTGCGAACGAACTCTCCTCAGAAAGGCGCTCAATACTTTTCCCGAGGCTGTCATCCCACGGAGATTCCTCCCACCGGTGAACATGTGAACCAGTTACCTTCTTCTTCAAAGTCTCGAATAATTTAACCGTGCATGCTATCATTGGAAGACCCTCCTAATTAAGTACCCTACCCCAAATGTTAGTATATATCATCTGTATGAAGATGTCAATAGCCGTGGTCAAAGAAAAAATTGTATACTAAAAGGTATGATCATCGTAAAACTCATAGGGGGATTAGGGAATCAGCTCTTTCAGTACGCATTGGGGAGGCACTTGGCACTGCGAAATAATACGGAGCTCAAACTCGACATCACGGGGTTTGAGGAATATAAGCTTCACCGCTATTCTCTCTCTCATTTCAATATTGTTGAAAACTTCGCAACAATGGAAGAAGTCGTAAAATTCCAAAAATACAAACGAAGACTGGGGAAAAAGTGGTTCCTCTACAATAAATTCATTGCGGACGAACATAAATATGCGCAAGAGAGGCAATTCCATTTTAATCCGCGCATACTCGATACACAAGGCGATGCTTACCTCGATGGTTTCTGGCAAACTGAAAAATATTTCAAGGATATCGAAAGCATCATTCGCAAAGAAGTGGCGGTAAAGACCCCCTTCGCAGGCAAAGATGCGGAGGTGGCAAAAGAGATAGACGCGACTTCCGCGGTCATGATGCACATCCGACGCGGTGATTATGTAAGCAACCAAGCGACCAACGAGTACCATGGAACCTGCGGCTTGGATTATTATCGTACGGCAGCTACCCTCATCGCAGAGAAAGTAGCAAGTCCGCATTTTTTCATATTCTCGGATGACCACATATGGGTGAAAGAGAATATCATTCTCGACGGTCCAGTTACGTACGTTGACCACAACAATGCAGACAAAAACTACGAGGATCTGCGGCTCATGAGTCTCTGCAAGCATGCGATCATCGCCAACAGCTCCTTTGGTTGGTGGGGCGCATGGCTCTCTCAAAACCCCGGCAAGATCGTCATCGGTCCCTCAAAATGGTTCAACAATCCGAAGAAAAAAACCACCGATACGAGCGATGTGCTTCCCAAAGAATGGATAAAAATATAATTATATGTGCGGCATAATCGGCATAACAGGGAATAATGTTCAAAACATTGACGCATCAAACATCCCTTTGATGCTTGCTTCCTTGTCCAAGAGAGGCCCCGATGATCACGGCACGCTCGCCTTCCCCTCGTGCCTCCTGGGGCAAACACGGCTCTCTATCGTAGATCTCTCCGGAGGACATCAGCCCATGAAGGATGCGAAGCGGGATATGGCAATCACCTTTAACGGAGAGATCTATAATTACCGAGAATTAAAAAAGGATCTTGAAGCAAAAGGATATGTATTCTCCACGCACTCCGATACCGAAGTGATCCTCAAGATGTATCAAGAACACGGCGAAGGATGTTTGCACTATTTGGATGGTATGTTCGCTTTTGCGATCTGGGACAATGAGAAAAAGCTTCTCTTTATGGCGCGGGACCGTTTCGGCAAAAAACCATTTTACTATGCGTTCGACCAAGACAACAATCTCATCTTTGCGTCGGAGATAAAAGCGATTTTTGCGTCAGGGAAAATACAAGGGATCATTGATCCTCAGGCGATCGACAACTATCTCGCCCTCATGTATATTCCACCCCACAAAACTGTTTACAAAAATATTTTTACGCTCGCGCCCGCCGAATGCGCAACCTATCATAACGGAACCCTCACCAAAAAGAAATATTGGGAATTATCCTACGCGCCGATAAACATCTCATACGATGACGCAAAAGAAAAGGTGCGCCAATTACTTACCGCATCAGTAAAAAAGAGAATGGTCGCAGATGTCGAAATCGGCTCGTTTCTCTCCGGCGGGGTTGATTCAACACTCGTTACCTTGCTTGCCCAATCTTTTTCGAAAACTCCCATAAAAACATTTTCCGTCGGTTATCAAAACTACATTAATGAGCTCCCGTTCGCGCTCGAAGCATCAAAAAGGATCGGTACCGACCACTACCCGCTCCAAGCCAAAAACGACATGACTGAAAATCTCCGCGTCGTGATGGCATGTTTCGACGAACCGCATGCGGATTCTTCGGACTTTCCTCAATATTTAGTTTCAAAACTGGCGGCAAGTAAGGTCAAGGTCGCTTTGTCCGGAGACGGCGCGGATGAACTTTTTATGGGCTATGGATGGTACACTCGGCACCGCCACTTGTCCTACCGGGCGCACTTCTTTGAAAAGTTGCTCCTTGATCCCTTTCAAGGATACGTCCGGAACATCTCCATTTGGAGCGCACGCGAAAGGAAGAGGCTTTGGGGCAAGAATAGTAAATACGTTAACGAATTCCTAAGTCCGGAAATAGCCGGGAGCAAACTTCCTCCTATTGCAAAAATAAACCTCTTTGACTTGACTACTTATCTTCCCGGCCAGCTCCTTACCAAAGCAGACCGCATGGGCATGATGAATTCTCTTGAGGTGCGCTCTCCTTTTCTTGACCATCACCTTACAGAATTCGCTTTCAATCTGCCTCAAGAAGATTGGAAAACCGGGAAAAAAATATTAAAAGATCTTTTACAAGAAATTATGCCTCTCGAGTTCGTAAACCGCAAAAAACAAGGATTTGGCGCGCCTGTCAAAATGTGGCTCAAGGAACCCGCTTTTAAAGATCTGGTGCATAAAACGCTCCTGGCTCCCGAGGCGGAAGTATTCCAATACCTCGACAAAAAAGAGATTGGCAAAATTATTGAAAAATTCTACGGAGAGAAAAAAGATTCGTACTATTACAAAATATGGGTTCTCCTCTGCCTAGAACTCTGGCTTGACTCGCATAAGCAATATCATACCAATTGATTTTATAGCTCCTCGGCGATAAAAATCCTTTCGAGCGAACTCTGTTTTATATTGCTCTCGTCATGAGCAAGCTCTTCATGGATCTTTTCTCCCGGGCGTATCCCGGTTTCCTTAATAAGAATATCTTTATGTGGCTCGAGGCCGTGAATCCTGATTAGGTTGATTGCAAGATCCATTATTTTTACCGGTTCTCCCATATCAAGAAGGAGAATCTGTCCATTTTTCGATATGATCCACGACGACAAGACGAGAGAAACCGCCTCGGGAATTGACATAAAATAACGCGTCATTTCCGCGTGGGTGATTGTCACTGCGGAACGACTTCGTATTTGTTTCAAAAACTTTGGAACAATACTGCCCGAGGAATTGAGGACGTTGCCAAAGCGCACCGCGCAAAATCGATGGTTCGGATTTTTCTTTGCATATATCTTCACCAAAAGCTCCGCCCCGCGTTTAGATTCCCCCATAACGCTTGTGGGGTTCACCGCTTTGTCCGTCGAAATAAGCACGAAATCTTTCACGCCATGCGCTACGGCGAGATCAAGCATGTTTTTTGTGCCGAGATAATTCGTCTTGCGCGCCTCATCAGGGTTGTCTTCCATGAGCGGCACGTGCTTGTACGCGGCGGCATGCAGAATAACATCAACCCGAGTGAGTTTCAAAATTTCTTCAATCCTCTTCTTGTCCCGCACGTTCCCAATGAACGCTTTTATTTTGGGTCGATGAGCTCCGTGTTTTGCATGCAATTCCTCCAGCAAGTTGAATACCCCCTCTTCCCAAGAATCCACAACGATAATTGACTTTGCCGGCGAGTCATAGAGCTGTCTCACGATCTCGCTTCCAATGGAGCCGGCGCCTCCGGTGACCAGAAAACTCTTTCCTTTCGCTTTTTTAGAGATGAACTGCTGGTCTGATTTTACAAGCGGACGCCCGATGAGATCAGATGGGTCGATGTCTCTGACATACGACAAATCAACTTTCCCCAGTATCACTGAAGAAATACTTGGCAGAACTTTGATGGGGATATGAAGCGGAAGCAACCGGGTAACTCGAGCGACAAACGCTCCGCCGACCGATGGCGTGGAAATCAACACTTGATCTATTTTTTTTTCTTGTATAATACGGGGAATATCGTCAATCGTGCCAAGAACCTGTGCGCCGTTAATGGTACGTCCTTGCTTTTTTTCATCGTCATCAACGATTCCAGCGATAAGAACGTCCGGCCTCCGATCTTTTTTTATTTCCCTAATGATCTGGTGCCCTGCCAAACCGGCCCCCACAATGAGTACATTGTTTTTCTTCCCTTTCGTACCCCTCGATTGTAAATCAAAAGAAGTATCCAATTGGTGAGATAATTTGACCTTATGATGAGCCCTTGAGTTTTTTTTGTCTTTTAGATTCATGCTTGAAATTCATTGATATTCTTTGCATCATAACATATCAAAAAGGTTTGTGAAGCATTAAAAACATGGTAAAATATGAGCATTATGCAAAACATCCTAAGGCGGTACCTGCTCGCCTACCGAAATAAGATCACCAATAAACTCTTTGGGAGGGCATTTATTCCTCACCAAGGGAAAAAGAAAGGGGTAGTCCTTCTTTCTTTTTTGACGGGACCGTTCACCCTTGCTCCGGGAGAGTTCTATACCGACCCGCATTCAAATAACTGGGCTTCTCCAGAAATCGCGCGTTTATTTTCAGAACGCGGATACGATGTCGATGTTATCAATTGGGACAATGATCGTTTTATTCCCCGGAAAAAATATGCAGTTTGCATTGACATGCAGTACAACCTTGAGCGTCTCTCGCCATACTTGCCGAAGAACTGCATCAAAGTCATGCATCTCGTGGCATCATACCCGGAATTTCAAAACAATGCAGAACAAGCAAGAATCCGCGCCCTCGAAAAAAGAAGAGGTGTGGTGCTTGCTCCATCGCGGACAAGCCCTGCTACCAGTAATCCGGGGATTGCCGATTTTCTTCTAGGCTACGGCAATAAAACCGTGCACGGAACCTATTCCCGATTCAGGAAACAAGTCATTCCCGTCCCTGTGCCAATAATGGAAAAATATGATTTTCCGCACGATAAAAATTTTGAGGAATCAAAAAAACACTTCCTTTGGTTCGGCGGAGGCGGGGCCGTCCTTAAAGGGCTTGATCTCGTGCTTGATGTTCTCGGGCGGCAGCGATGGTATCGCCGGTTTGGACTGGCTCACGGTCATGCTCCTATTCCGGCAGTGTTCGACCATCAGCATATGATCAACCTCTTCACAACTTGTCTATGTCGGGAATGCCGTCGAGCACCTCGCGCACTTGTTCGTCGAGCCAAACGCGGTTGTCCGGGCTGGCATAGGTCACGGCGCACTGGCAGTTCGGATGCGGTGGAACCTTGATGTCGCGTCCGGCTTGGAGTTGATCGGCGACGAGGTCATCCGCGAATCCGCGCCAACGCTCTTCGACGGCTGCTGGCGACGTAAAGCGGTAGAGGCCGACGCAGAACAGCAGGAA
>Ga0075890_148_pt1 | contig 4662 bp, 6 predicted proteins | sample RifGroA1_FD_68313 | JGI IMG/M metagenome (GOLD analysis project Ga0075890, IMG submission 68313) | Parcubacteria bacterium GW2011_GWA1_47_8
GATGGCGGAAAAATAATTTATCTAGTAGACATCAACAAAATTGCTTCTTTACGCTTTCCGCAGTTTTGGTTTGAGCCAACTCCGCAAGGCAAATTTATGTTGCAAGTGGCGTTCGGACAATCCAAATATTTTTCTGACAACCTGGTGGAGAATGTGAAGCGTGGAATCCGCCAAAAAATCCGTCGTGGCGAATGGCTGACGCTCGCTCCTTTTGGCTATGTGAATAACTACAAGACGAAGAATATCGAGCCTGACAAGGTGAAATCTCGTATTATCAAGCGAGCGTTTGAGGAATACTCCACTGGCACATACACGTTGACGACACTGGCGGATTTTTTGGCGGATCACGGCGTTGTGCAGAAAAAAGGAACGCCACTTGCAAAAGTTTCCGTCGTGAAAATGCTCACCAACAGAGCGTATCTTGGATTTATCAAACATCGCGGTGAATGGCACAACGGAAACTTTGAGCCAATTCTTTCTCTGACACTGTTTGAAGCAGTCCAAAAGGTGCTCACTTCGCGCAAGAAGCCGAGAAAGTCCAAAGTTGCGCTGTCGTTCGCGTTTACGGGGTTTGCAAAGTGCGGCGAGTGCGGCTGTGCGATTACGGCGCAGTATGCCACCAATCGCTTTGGCACACGCTACCCCTACTATCGTTGCACCAAGAAAAATGGAAAGTGCGCACAGCCGTATACGCAAGAAAAAATACTCGCCGCACAATTGCAAACACTGCTTCAAACAGTGTCAGAGAAAGAATTGGGTCGAACCCTTGCGGAGTTTCGTTTTGTCCTTGAAAGAAGCGGCCGATTTAGAAAAAACTTCCAATTTTGTGGAATGGAAGAAGTTTTTTCAGAAAATCGGCTCTAACCCTGAAATCAAGGACAAAACGGTTTCCATACGTTGGGGGGAATTATGGGATTTCACGGCTTCCGCCGTAGGCGGAAAAGAAATTGATAGTGCGATTTTGGCTTCCGCAAAATCGCTCCAAATTCATAATCCGCAACTTGTTCTCTCGAGTGCGCAGGAGAGGACTTGAACCTCCACGCCCTTACGGGCACAGCCACCTCAAGGCTGCGTGGCTACCGTTACACCACCTGCGCATACACGCTGTAAAACGTTCCCTCATCATAGAGGAAAGTCCTTAAAATTTCAAGCAAAAGAATTCTTAAACAAAAAAATCGCGGTGCGTGATTTTTTTGAGAGATTATTATCCTATCTATTGCGTTTCTGCGGAAGTTTCAACTGCGTCTGCTACTACCTCGTCCTCTTGTACCGGTATCGTAACGCCCGTCTTGGTGTGACGCATCTTGCGTTTAATGTCGCGGGCGACTTTATCGCGGATAAAGTAAAGTTTTGAGCGACGTGTTTCCGCTTCTTTTACGATCTCAATCTTGTCAATTGAGGGGGAGTAGAAAGGAAATACCTTCTCGACGCCGACGCCGCTCGCAACCTTACGCACCGTAAACGTAGCGCCGGACTCCTTGCCGTGTTTAACTGCGAGAACAAGACCTTCAAAAACCTGAAGGCGGGTTTTCCCTTTTTCCTCGATCTTCAGGTACACCTTGACGGTCGCGCCTGACTTGAGCTCTATTTTCTTCCTCTCAGCAATATTGACCGGGCTTAATTGAATGGTTGTTTGTTCCATAACGAATATCCGCTATTCTATCACACGAGGGAGAGTTCTGCAAGAGCGTGCTCGAAATCGTCTGGCAGGGGCGCTTGTACCTTATGCTCTGCTCCATCTGCCCCTTTAAACACGATGGAAAAGGCATGGAGTGCCGTACGGGTAAAGCCGAGCAGGGGCGGAAACTTGGGCGCATAGAGCGTGTCGCACAAAATGGGATGACCGACCGCTTTCAGGTGCACACGAATCTGGTGGGTGCGCCCAGTATGCGGATTGACCTCAAGATACGAAAGTTTAGTGCCGTTTGATTCTCCTTCGCCGAGGACACGGTAGTCCGTTACCGCCTCGCGAAGCTCGCCTCGCGCGCCGTACTCAGCAGACCACCGACGAAAGTCGCTCGTCGAGCGACCAATCGGCTTATCTATCGTGCCCTCTTTATCTTTGAAAATTCCCTGCGCGATAGTGCGGTAGGATTTTTTAATTGTGCGCGCCTGAAACTGCGATTTCAAATTTAAAAACGACTCTTGTGTTTTTGCCACCAGAAGCACGCCCGAAGTATCGCGGTCAATGCGGTGCACGATACCCCACTTTTCAATGACTCCGCCTTTGGTGATCGAGATCGTTTCCCCCACACCGCGAATGCTCGGGTACTTTTCAAGCAACCAATCCGCAAGTGTTGTTTCTGTGGTACGACCGTCCGGATGCACCGTTAGTCCCGCAGGCTTGTTTACTGCAAGAACCTCATCGTCTTCATAGAGAATAGGGATATCCATAACGCTATGCGCCGTAGCGCTTTTCGCGCATGCCCACCTCGGCAAGGATCGCCTTGAACTCCTCCGGTGAGAAATCGGGCCACAGCGTTTTTGTAAAGGAGAGTTCGCTGTACACCGTCTGCCACGGCAAAAAATTGGACAAACGCTGTTCCCCGCCGGTGCGGATAACCACGCTCGGGTCGGGAGTCCCCGCAGTCCATAAATGAGCGGAAAATGTTTCTTCAGTGGCGTCTTTCGCCTGATCCCCCATGCGGCGCACCGCATCGACAATCTCGGCGCGTCCACCGTACGAAAGCGCAATGGTGAGTGCCATCTGTCCACCGCTTGTTTCTCTCTCCATCTTTTCCATACCCTCTTTTATGTCAGTGTCAAAACGCGCGCGTTCGCCGATGAAGCGCACGCGAATATTTTCCTTCGCAAGTTCTTTCGCTTCCGACGTAAGTACAAACCGAAGAAGTTTCATCAGGTATGACACTTCCTCTTCGGAACGTTTCCAATTCTCCGTAGAGAACGCGTATGCAATGAGATGCACCACCCCGAGATCACGTGCCGTCCGCGCGATGGTTTTAAGCACTTCGTAGCCGGCACGATGCCCTTCGAATACAGGGATACCTTGCGCCTTTGCAAAACGACGATTGCCATCCATAATAATACCCACGCATTCAATGTTCTGCTGTGCCATAGACATAAGATTAATATAGAATATCAAAAGATTGCCGTTCCCCCAAACAATCTTTCCACACAGCATCGACCTTTTCCACACGCGCGAGGAGCGGTCCACGATATACGAGCGCGAGAAGCTCTCTCAATTTCTCCTCATTTCCTTCGGCACAGAGAAAAACCGTTCCGTCAGGGCTGTTCCGTACGGTCCCCGTGATACCCCGCGTGCGTGCTTTGCGCATGACGAAATCACGAAACATCACTAGCTGAACACGGCCAAACACTGTGCATTCAAGGCATTTTTGCATACAGGCTATACTAGCCTAAAACGGGGAAATAAAAAAGGGGCAAAGTACTATGGACGTATAATATACCATGGTATATTATACGTCCATAGTACCCGATTAGTTGAATTCATTCGCAAGATAGAGTATTATGGCAATGTTCACAAGGGCGATTAGCTCAGTTGGTAGAGCAGCGCTTTTACACAGCGAAGGTCGGGGGTTCAAGCCCCTCATCGCCCACAAACATTAAGAAAAACAGTCCCCGGGGACTGTTTTTCAGCTGTGCTCTTGGCAACCTCGATTCCTGACGAAAATCCCGCAGGGGGCTTTCTCCTCGGTCATTTTCACGTTGTTCAAATGCCCTCGGCAGGAATCGAACCTACATTAGCGGCTTAGAAGTCCGCAGTTCTATCCATTGAACTACGAGGGCAAACGGGGACAAGAAACAACTGACAAATAACCACTGACAAGAAACTCTTTTTTCTACATCTTACCCACATCCACTCTCGCATACTACCAACACGTAGGGAGCGGGTCAACTCTACAAACCAACTTCTTTTCGTGTATGTTCTGCAATAATCCGCGTCTATTCCGTATTTACAATACCCTTAGAACCCATCCACTATCTTCCCCTTCCCTGAAACCCTTATTTTGGGCTACAAAACTTCGTCTCGTACTCACCATAATTTATTATACTCAAGTGAGTGAGTGAAATGAAAGTACCAACTTTCATTTCCGAACGAACGCAGAGTATATTGTACCCAGTTATATGGTTCGTACTCCGACTTGTTTTTCGCCTAAAAATAAGGGTTTCAGAGGTGGGTACCGCGAGATAGTGGATGGGTTCTTAGAGCGACGGGTCAACCACGGAAACGCTTCCTTTCGTCAACGTCTCAAACGCTGTCTTTTTTGCGTTCAACACCTCAAGGACTGTAAGCAATTTTCCTTGATTGAGTCCGACGACTTCCTCTTGTTTTGATACCGTGCGGAAAAAATTGTCTTGATTAACCCCTACAAAAATGTACATATTGAAAACAAGCGAAGCGATTAACCCAACAAAAAATACTGCCACCACCATCCGCCAATCACGATACGGGGTAATCTCCATTTTCTCCGGGTCTTCCCCCCGAAATTCAAACATTTTCTTTATGACCTGTTGCAAATTTTTTATCGAAATATTATTCATGAATGAAATTAAGAATATTTGCGGCGACCTTGATTTTCCACACGGGTGAAGCAATTGATTTATTTTTCTCCCCCAAAAGAGCGGCGGGGTCGTCTACGCGCGTGAGCTGAACTTCTCCCCATCCAATCTTTGCGGGAA
>Ga0075890_151_pt1 | contig 3488 bp, 4 predicted proteins | sample RifGroA1_FD_68313 | JGI IMG/M metagenome (GOLD analysis project Ga0075890, IMG submission 68313) | Parcubacteria bacterium GW2011_GWA1_47_8
CGCCCCCGCTTTTTCTGTGACAATCAATATACATAGGGTAACCCTATGTAGTTTGTGTAAAAGTTACTTCAACGTAACCTTTCCTCCTGCCGCCTCAACCTTTGCTTTGAGGGCTTCTGCGTCCGCCTTCTTCATGCCGTCCTTGAGGACCGACGGTGCCGCGTCTACAAGGTCTTTTGCCTCCTTGAGTCCGAGTGCAAGTGCCTCCTTCACTACTTTGATCACGGCAATCTTTGTCGCGCCTGTGTCCGTAAGTTCAACCGTGAAAGAATCCTTTTCCTCTACTGCCGCTCCGCCTGCAGCGGGTGCCGCGACGGCTACCGCCGCAGCCGATACGCCAAATCGTTTCTCGAGCGTCTTTACAAGCTCGTTTAGGTCGATGACGGACATCTTTTCGATCGTTGCGATAATGTCTTTGAATTTTGCCGGTATTTCAACCACACCTTCTGTTGTTTTTGTTTCTTCAGTCATAATTTTATTGATGTTTAAATTTTTTGTGTCTTTTTCCCCCTCCACGATTTTCCGCGTTTATTCCGCGATTGTCCGCGTCTTTCTAATCTCCTCCATTGCAATCACCAAACGCTGAATCGGTGAATTGATGAGGTTTACAAACTTACCCTGCAAGACATGGAGTGACGGAATCGTCGCAATCTCCATCATTTCTGCTTGGTTTTTGTATACCCCTTCAAAGATGCCTCCCACGATAGCGATTGAACCCTTGTCGCGCGATGCCTTTTGAAAAGCATACGTTTCGCGCGCAGGGGCGATAAGGTCATCGCTGTATGCGATGGCGAGCTCCCCCGGCATCTCCGGCATTTCACCGGTGACCTTGAGGTCGTTCAACGTGCGCTTTGCCAATGTTTTCTTTGCCACAAAGTAGCCAACTTTTTCCCCCGAGAGCTGCCTGCGAAGGATTTTTGTCTCGGCAACCGTAAGCCCTTTGAAGTTCACAAACACAATAGACTTTGCGCTTGCAAGACGCTTTTTCATTGACGCAAGAATTTCTTGCTTTTTTGCTTTTGTAATTGCCATAATTTTACTTACAACACACTACATACAACTTACGATGGATGCTTTGTTCTCCTGCCCGCATTCGTTGTATGTTGTCTGTTGTTAGTTATTAAACATTTCAGCGGCTCACGCGCAAAGCGCGTGAGCCGTAAACCCCCGCCACCTTCTTTGCCATCGTTCTGTTTTTACAAAACGATACCACCATTACTTTAGACATTCTTACCAAAATCCGCTTCAAGCGACGTGTTTGATCAGAACATAAAAACAATGGCAAAGAAGGTGTGGGGGTAAAGCCAGCCCCAAACAAATTCGGGACTAGAGTCGACCTCCGCAGGGCTTATTTCCTAAGGCGAGCTCAGGACTGCCTGCTTCTACGGCTTTGTGTACCAGACTATCGTATGCGCGCGATATTGTCAATTGTCAAGATAAACGCGTTCATATCCCCCAGCCGAAAAGCTTCGGAAACCGCAACCCCTACGATTCCGAGCAAGATTATCCCTAAAAAACCCGCTGTAAATTTAAAAATGCAGTACATGGTGTTTTTTTAAATTATACACTACCAATAGCTATTTCAAAATCTCAGCATACATAGGCAAGGCCTATGTAAAGTGGAAACTACTGCACCATAATATCCTCCCCATTATCATGCACAGAAACATCGGTGAGGACCACAGACCCGACATCCATACTGACTCCGACGGAATTGTCCGCGACTTCCCCGCCAGTTACCACAACAGGCTCCCATGGCGCAGAAATCAAGATGCCGACTCCTTTGGTAGCTCCCGTAACCGTTGTATCGGTAATACTCGTTACCCCGCCATATATATCAATTCCGTTTTCCCCAATATTTTCAACCACGGTATGTGAAATAGTCGAGGTTGCGTCGTAAAGAACGATGCCATTATCAGAAATATTCTTGATGGTCGAACTTGCGATAGTAAGTGTCGATTCATAAACTCCAAGACCGTCGCCGTCATACACACCATCAATAGTCGACCCCGACATCGCAAGCACACTTCCGCTATAAAGACCGACGCCGTCGCCGTCAAGAACTCCGTCAATCGTTGTCGAAGCGATAGTCATACGAGAACCGCCGTACGCACCAATACCGTCGCCATCCGAAACATCACGAATCGTAACATTTGTAATCGCCACCGTGGATCTCTCATAAGCACCTAACACGTCCCCCCTCACACCATTTATGGTTGTGGAAGCGATAGTCAATGTCGAAGCATCATAAGCGCCAAAACCATCATTTGTTAAATCTGTAAAACGAGAGTTTTCGACAATAGCGGTTGCACCATTATACAAATTTACTCCCCCATCAGTATGCATGAAGTCAGCGTTGCGGATCTCCACACGCGCATTGTCAACACCAATGTCACCGATATTATCAAACAATACGTGATCAAACGTACTTGTTCCGGTACTATCCTGAAACCAAAAATCTCCCGCCTGTTCGGAAAAAACAGTACTAAAAACAACGGGGTTTTCTGCGGTTCCCCGCGCGTCAATGGTCCCTCCTTGTATAAAGAAACTTCCCTCGTAGTACCCACCGTACCCATACCCGCGAAACAATACAGTGACGCCGGGCTCTAACGTAAGCGTAGTTGAAGCAGGTATCGTGGTTTCCCGAAAAAGGACGTACGCGCCCTCTCCGACGGTAAGCGTAAGATCACTCGTGATGTCTTGCCCCTTGTTGATGAGGTAGCTCACTGAATTGCGCGCGCCCGGGGTGCCGTCGGTAGGATTTCCGATGGCATCGGTGCCGCTTGAAATGAACGCAAGATTTGTTCCCCAATTGGCGGGGTCGACACCGGGTTCTTTTGAAGCATAACGCTCCATGGTTTGCTTTGTGGTCGTACTATTGTAGCCCGCAGACCATGCACCGCGAGGAGTTTGGTCGAGTGTCGTCGATGCATAGGAAAGAGTCAGGTGCTCGCCGGTGTTCCCGAGAGCGCCTGTGTATACTGCATGCGCGACAATATCGGCAATCGTCCCGTCATCCGTTCTTTCAAAAACGAGATATTCGCGTGGGGCAATGACCCCCGAAAGTTTGACTCGTGGCGTTCCATCCTCCGCTTCGACCACCCATTGATTGAGGTCGATCGTATACGCGGTGTTATTTTTCAGCTCAAACCATTCGTCGGTCACCGATGCGAGCGTTCCCATCCATGCGACTTCGTTGATAGCGATGGGGATGGATGCGACGGAAATTGTTTTGGTGCTGGTGGCGCTCGTTTCGCCACCAGCACTAACTGTCGCGACCTCAAATGTGTAGTCGGAAAAATCGGGAATGATTATGTCGTGCGCCGTTTCTGTCGTTGTTGCGTAGGCGCCGTTTTTGCTTACAGAATAAAAAGATGCCCCCGAAACAGGAGCCCACTCAAACCGCACGGTCGTCGTCGCGAGGAGGCATCCGTCGGTCGCGAGCGAGGAAGCGCACTGGGGTGCGGACAATGCGGGCGCGGCAATAG